>Ga0364857_10039_pt1 | contig 41484 bp, 3 predicted proteins | sample SorcelAu500001C6_2_FD_206910 | JGI IMG/M metagenome (GOLD analysis project Ga0364857, IMG submission 206910) | Enriched cells from Trout Bog Lake Hypolimnion, Wisconsin, USA - BchlTB.Aug20.5000.01 .C6 | ecosystem: Environmental > Aquatic > Freshwater > Lake > Hypolimnion/Profundal zone | place... | reverse complement strand
CTCCAGAACCCGCCGAACCGCCGCCTGCGCCTCCGCTGGAACCACTGTTAATGGCTCCGGAACCGCCGCTGTAAACAGTAGAACCGGTACTTGAACTTGCTGAACCACCCGCACCTCCGGCACCGGTTCCTCCGTAGCTACCCGCAGCAGCCAGAACCAGACTACCTGATGGATTTCCTACCGTTGTATTTCCAAAATAGCTGGGGCTTGCAGTCGTCGGAGCTGTTGCTGATGATGTAGGTATGCCACCGGCACCTATGTGGTAATTATAAGTAGTCCCGGGTGTAACCGTTAGGACAGAGGATGCGTATGCCCCTCCGCCTCCACCGCCTCTTGCCTGAGCAGCAGTTCCCGATCCACCAGCTCCGCCGGCTCCCCACACCTGAACGGTGATCTGGGTAACACAAGCAGGCACCGTAAATGTGGTATCTCCGGCCTTTGAAACGATCGGACTGTTTACTGTAATTAATCCGGTCTTTGTTAGTGTATTGGTGCCGCATGTATCGTGTACGGCCAAGGTTACATCGTAAACACCCGGATTATTATAGCTTACAACCTGATTCTGGGATGTACTTGTTGCCGGATTTCCGCCAGTGAATGTCCATGCCCATGAGGTAGCATTGGTTGAGGCATCCGTAAAAGTCACAGTACCCCCGGGATTAAGTGTAGTAGGTGAAGCATTGAAAGCTGAAACAGGAGTTGTAGTTACCGTAATCGGCAACGTTGCCGCTGTCCCTGCACCACAGGAATTTGAACCATAGACCGAAAGGGTCCCGGTTGTGCCGGTTGTGAAATCAATCATCACACTATCGGCAGTGGCAGTAGTTGTTATCGATTTGGCCGTTCCCGAATAGGTCCAGGTATAACCGCTGGTCGCATTTGCAATTGGGGGTATCTTATACTTGACAACTCCCACCCCGAGACATACAATGCCCGGTCCTGTAATAGGACCAGCCGCAGTTGGTCCTGCACTAGCTGTAACTGCGACTGAATCTGCAATTCCGATACCGCAATTACTGACTCCCTGAACCTTGAGGTAACCGCTGGTGGCCGTTGCCGGGAAAGCAATCGTAACTGAATTGGTAGTCTGATTGGTCATTGTGACGCCAGTTCCTGTGTAGGTCCATTGGTAAGAGGCCGCATTTTTGATCAAAGGCACAGTAAATGTATAGTTTTTGCCAGCGCCTGTACAAGCAACGGCAGTGTTGCCGGTAATTATGCTGCTTGTTATAGTGCCGGCCTGAGCTGGAATGGCATAGACAATAGCTGCCGACTTACCAGGAACTATGCTGGTGCAGCCGTTGGTCCCTGTATAGTTGACCCGAACGGAATCGGGTTCGGAAACCAGCCAGTTAACAACGAGTGAGTCGGCTCCGGCACCACCGGAAACAACCGTATAATCAGTACCTGATACCCCAGAAACCGTCCACAAGTAATTGGTCATACCCGCCTGAGTTTTATAGGTAACCGGCAAATTCGTACAGGTTGTTGCACCGGCAGATGAAGTAATTGTTGGTGAAGGTGCCGCATTAACATTCATCACGTAGGATACACCATTGGCCACGGAGGTACAGTCAACTGAAACTATAGCCAGGGTTACACTACCCGTAAGGTTTATTGGAAGCGGTAAGAATTTCCCGGTATTATTTGCAGCCATAGTCAGCGGTACACTGTATGATCCGGAACCGTTCAGGCTATAGGTGACATAAAATGTACCTGCTTTTGAAGGACTTATCGTTGTAGAGCTTATCGCAATTGTGTCACTTGTACCCTGGCAGAGCGTAAGGCCGGGAGACGTGGTAATGCTAATGTCGGAGGTATTAACCTGCTGACAGGTCCAAAGCACTGCCAGCTGACCATTACCACCGTTACCACCGGTTGTGGAGTAAGCCAAGAGGATATCGCTGACACCGCCGCCACCACCGCCCGGACTGGAACCTGGCAAACCGGCCTCAGAAGCTGAAAGGGAACCTGAACCGCCACCACCGGCATACCCGGCGGCAGACCCGGTACCGCCGGCACCGCCGACAGGATTAAGTCCTCCCACTCCGGGATAACCGTTTCCGGAATCACCTGCACCACCGCCACCGCCGGCCCCTGTTGCTGGAGCTGAACCTGTAGTGGTACCGCAACAGCCTGTTGCCCCGGCACCACCGGTAAAGGTTGCGGGCAAGGTCGCTCCAGTACCTGCAACAGATCCTTTACCCCCGGCACCGCCGACACCATAATTTGGTGTTTGTCCCACGCCTCCGCCGGCACCGCCATTGGCAGTAACGGTATAGCCATTTCCGCTGAATGTTGTATTCTGGCCGGCTGTACCTGAGGCCTGGGAGCTTCCTGCCCCTCCTGATCCAATTGTGTAATTGAATACCTGTCCGGGGGTGACTGCCAGGGTAGCCTTTTCGAAACCACCGCCGCCGCCACCACCACCGGCGTAAAAGTTAAACAAGAGCCGTCCTCCTCCGCCACCACCGGCACCCCAGGTATAAACCTGAATGGAGGTTACCCCAACCGGAACTGTAAAGGTACCTTTCCCGGGAGTGGTAAGAATACCGGTTCCTGTCGTTGATGAGAGATTCCCAACTATAAAGTCTCCGAAAGAGGTCAGACCTGTAGTTGTAATTGAAGTAGCCGTCGGAGGATTGTTCGGAAGAAACGACCATGATGTATTGTATTTAGCAGCCGTAAATGTGCTTGTGCTTGTTGCATTGATAATGTCACCGGGTGATGCCCAGTTCAATGTGGCACTGGCAGTTGTGAACACTGTTGTGGCCGGGGTAATTGTCCAGTAGCGGCGTACACACCAGGTTGAATCCAACCCTGCTTTCACAAACCCGCCATTGGCCCGGTATGGGCCATAAAAGGTTGAGGCAGTCAGGGTTCCTGCAGTGGTTACACTTGCGAATGCCACTGATACAGGCGCATAGGTAGTTGCATCTCCGATTGGGAAATTCAATGTTTGCACTCCGGTGGCAACAGGCAGGATCAACCTGCCGTTCACCCATCCGGCAGTCTGTTGCGCCATACCGTTGGCTGTCAGCGTATAGGCTGTTGTTGTGGATAAAACTCCGGCAATTAAATTAACAGGGCCTGTGACTGTTTTACTGGCCGTAGCAAGGGTTACCCCAAGGGTATTATTAATTGCCAGACCGCCGGTTCCGCTAAATGTTGCCGGAAACTCCGGTCCTGTTGTCTGCGCAGCAGAACCTTTGTACTGCAGTGTTGCAGCCGCCCCGTAAACAGGCACTGCGGTTGCCGTGGCTGTTCCTTCCAAAGACAGGGTATCCGCAACAGTAGCGCCCGTGGTTGTTTTTATTCCGGATCCAGAGAGGGTCAGGTTATAATAGGCCACATTAGCAATAGTCTGTGCAGCACCGTTGTAGTTTACCAAACCAGTACCTGCGGTAAATGCTCCAACAGTACCTGTCGTGGTTCCTCCAATAAGTAATTTACTGGAATTAAGCACCATAGATCCGTTGGTCCTGGTCCAGGCACCTGTAAAGGCATGTGTTAAGCCAGCACCCGCTACACCGGTATCCATGTTCAGGGTTCCGCCTGAACCGTTCATTGTTAAGGCTCCGCCATTGACGTTGCCAGTAAGGGTGGCCGTCCCGCCTGTCTTAAGCATCGATACGGTACCTGTGGTTGTGAAACCGGCAATACTCTGAGCAGCCGTTCCGGCTATGTTAATCGCTGAAGCTCCCGCGCTCAATATTCCGGTGTTGAGGAAATTCCCGTAGAAAGTAAGGGCGTAATTGGACGCTGAGGTGCTGAGGGTTCCCGTAAGGATGTTCAAAGGAGCGCTATGGGTAAGATCGCCAATCTGCAGTGCATTATTCATAGTGATGGTACCTGAACCTTTGATAACTACACCGCCGGCAGCGACAAAAATTGGGGGCCATTCAAAGCCGGATGTCCGTGAGGCAGATCCGTCATTGTACTGAAGCGTTGCGGCCGGACCATAAATCAATAATCCATTGGCTCCGGTAACAATTGAATTGGTGCCATTTTCAATGGAAAGGGTATCGTTGACCGTGACTGACCCATTAAGCGTAAATGTTCCTGAACCTGCCAGGGTGAGGCTATTAAAGGTGGGGCTTCCGACCAGTGTCTGAGCACCTCCGCTGAAGACAACTTCACTTGAATTAGGTGTGAAAGTGGCTCCTGTACTGGTCCAGTTTCCAAAAACCGACAAGGTATTCGTTCCGGAAATGGTAAGACTTGCACCAGCATTGATCGTGATATTGGCGCATGTGTCAGCAGCACTGATTACTGGATAATTATTGTTAACCAAAATTGGAATTACCACACTGGTAGTACTATTTGGAACCGTTCCGCTGCACCAGTTACCGGCGGTATTCCAATCCGAGCTGATTTCACCGGTCCAGTTGCCGGGTATACATGCCCCGCCGACATTCAAAATACCTGTTGCAGTTGATCCAAAATAAGTTGGTAACTGGTTGGCAGGCGGAGCAGGGGAAAGAGGTGATCCATAATATCCGGCAAGCTCTGAATTCCCATCCAGATGCAGGGAAATGGCCGAGTGAGTTAACGCCATACCAAGATCGGCAGTAGCCCCGGCAGTCGCATTGTTGATTGACAGATCACTCAGAATTGTAGTATTGACAGGGAATGATTTTGCTCCGCTTCCCGAAAGAACCAGGTTATAATAGGTTACTGCAGCGATGGTCTGCGCTCCTGCCCCGGAATAATTCACGGTCCCGTTGTCGGGAAGGAAGCTTCCTCCGGTATACGAATAAAAAGGAGCTGTTGTTGAAGTGAAGTAAACAGTTGCCGACCCTCCATCCAATGTCCCTGAGGTGCTGGTCCAGCTTCCGGTAAAGGTATGCGAAAGGCCTGATCCTCCAAGGTTCAGTGTTCCCCCTGTCCCATTAATTATCAGACTTGTACCATTCACACTTCCTGTGAATGTGGCAGTGCCTCCGGTTTTGGTCATCGTAATAAGCCCTGCGGTTGCGAATCCGTCAATGCTTTGTGAAGCTAACGTTCCTGTCAAAGTTATATTTGAACTTCCTGCCTGCAATCCAAGGGAAGAACCTGAGCCGGCTGGATTGAACAAACTGCCATTCAGGGTAAGATTATCACTGTTGGTAATAAGTGTTGCACCTGAGGCTATCGTCAGATTTACGGCTGTGTTTGAGCCCATAATCTTGGCTCCGTTTAGACTTACGGCTCCGGTTCCATTAATTGTTACACCGCCAAGCCCTGTAAAAGTACCGGGCCATTCTGCGCTGTTTACTACTCTAGGGGTAGTACCTGAAGTAAAGTATTGAAGCCCGGCGTTAGGTCCATACTGGATGTTTGAGGCATACACGTTATTGTTTGATCCGTTTCCAACCAGGTAAATACCATTCACTGAAGTAAACCCTTGACTTCCGAAGGTGACAATCCCTGTTCCGCTTAGCGTCAGGTTATTGAAAGTAGTTCCACCGGAGACCGTCTGGGCAGGGCCGTTGAATATTACGGTACCTGATCCGGCATTAAAGGTGCCACTGTTAGTCCAGTTTCCGCTAACCGTTAAGGTAGGTGTTCCGGTCATAGTCAGGGTATCGCCGGTCGAAATTGTTAAACTCCGGCAGTACGCATTCGCACTGATTATCGGCTGATAATTACCTGGTTTATAGGCGGGAAGGATGACATCTGAGGTTGCATTGGGTAAAATTCCGCAATTCCAGTTACCAGGATCATTCCAGTCTCGCAATGATGCAGGAAGGTTATCGGTCGCTCCTCCCACCCAGGTTGGTCCAATACAGGTACTGACATATAAAGCTCCGGTTGAAGTTGCTGAAGAGGAGGCAAAATAGACCGAATCGATGGTTGCACCTGCAATACTGCAATATTTGCCGCCATAAATACCGGTTAAATTACTCAATTTAATCACTCCATACCGGTTCAGGGTATTCGTGGTATGAATATAGGTTCCCAGGTCTGCTATGGCTGTAGTGTCTATAGTGACCACGTTACTGATAATCGCTGCCGGGAATGTTTTGAGACCGCTGCCCGAAAGAGTCAGGTTGTTGTAAAGAATAGTGGCAATGGTTTGAACACCATTGGCATTATACTGTACAGTACCGGTCCCCGGTGTAAAGGTACCCCCGGTATTGGTAGTTGTACCTCCAATAACCAGGGTGCTTGAATTGCCCAGAAGGGCACCCGTTGTTCGGGTCCAGGACCCTGAGAAGGTGTGGGTTAGCCCGGCACCAAGATCCAATGTTCCGCCCGATCCGTTCAATGTGAAGCCAGCTCCGCCTACGTTCCCCGTAAATATCGCCGTCCCTCCGGTCTTGATCATTGAAACCAGTCCTGTCGTCTTAAATCCCCCAATGTTTTGGGTGGCAGTTGTACCTCCCAAATTAACCGGAGCAGTTCCGGCATCCCATGCTGTTGCATTATTATTGATGAAATCACCATCAAACGTGATTGCATTGCCAGCTGTAACCAGTTTTGCTCCTGACATAATTTTTAATGGAACGCTGGTGTTGTTGCCCAGTTGTTTGGCCCCATTGAGGGTGATCGTACCTGTACCCTTAATAACGACACCGCCCAGTGCAGTAAATGGAGTAGGCCATTCACCGGATACAACCGTACGGTTATTGACGCCTGCGTTATATTGCAGGGTAGCATTGGTTCCAAATGTTAATATTCCAATAAAGTTGTTGGTATATGTCCCATTTTCAATGGAAAGGGTATCATTTACCGTCACACCACCCGTTCCTCCGGGTAAGGATTTTATCCCTGTACCCGATAGGATCAGTTTATTATAGGTCAGCAAACCGAGCGACTGGGCCGCGCCGGCATAATTAACCGTTCCAAGATTGGGAGTAAAGGTACCGCCTGATCCTGAAACTGAAACAACAGCCCCCGGAGCGGTTAAATTCAAAATGCTGATTCCGCCGTCCAGTGTACCCGCAATTCTACTCCAGGTCCCACTAAAGGTGTGAGTTAATCCGGTGCCAAGGTTAAGGGTTCCGGTTGATGTTCCGGTCCCTATTGTTAAACCAACGCCTGTAACATTTCCAGTGAAGGTTGCGGTACCTGAAGCCTTTGTCATAGCGACTGTTCCGCCGGTCGTAAAGCCACCGATATTTTGGGTGGCCGTTGTTCCGGTTATCGTAATATTGGAAGTTCCTGCGGCCAATGATCCGTTATTAATAAAATCACCATGCAGCGTCAATCCCTGATTATTGGTTGATAGTGTAGCCAGGGCATCGATTGTCAAAGGAACACTCGTATTATTGCCCAACTGTTTGGCTGAATTGAGGGTAACTATTCCCGTATTCATGATATGCACACCGCCGGTTCCTGCAACGAGAGGTAACCATTCGGCTCCGGCAGCTAATGGAGAGGCCGAATTATATTGCAGGGTAGCATTGGTCCCGTATGTTGGTGCGCCGGAAATTGCTAAACTATTATCGCCTTCCATCGAAAGAATACCGTTGACGGTAAAATTGGCCGTGGTAATCGTTTTTAAACCAGTTCCGCCAAATGTTACATTGTTAAAATTAGTAGCTCCCACAATTGTCTGAGCCGCACCTCCGAAAATAACCGTTCCTGTTCCCGGAATTAGACCACCGGTTCCGGCCTGATTACTCCACTGACCGTTCACAGTTAAGGTATTTGTTCCGGACATGGTAACAGTTGCACCCGACAGAATCGTTAGGCTATCGCAAAATGCAGCTGCCCCGATGAAGGGGAAATTAGTGATTCCAACCGATGGGATGATAACATTTGTTGAGGCAGTGGGGACAATTCCGCTACACCAGTTCAACCCGGTGTTCCAGTCTGTACTTGTTGATCCCAGCCAGGTACCTCCAAGACAACTTGTGTTGTTGACATTGAGCACACCGGTAGCGGTAGTCCCAAAAAAGGTTGAATTTTTGATAACCGCTGATAGGGATGCTGTTCCCCCGTATGAATTTGCTGCCTGGGGTAAAGTTCCCAGGATCAAGCTTAAAGAACTGTGAGTAAAGCTACTCAGGTCTGCAGAGGCACCTGAACTGATAGTCAGAGTTTTCAGGATTGACTCGCCGGCTGTAAATGATTTTACCCCACTACCTGATAAGGTCAGATTCTGGTAAGTAGTCGGATAAACCGATTGGGCTCCTGCCAAAGCATAGATCACAATATTATTATTCGTTGCGGCATCTATGGTTGCCACAGGAGACGGTACAGGAGCCGCAAAATTAAGGCTCAGGGTTGAACCGCCGGCCTGCAATAATGTACCTGTTCCGGTAAGATTTGCCCCGATAGTCAGGGTGAGGCCGTTGGTCAGAGTAATCCCGTTGACCGCCACACTCGGAATTGTGTAGGTTCCTGTAAGCACTTGATTATTAGTATCAAATGTCTGAACACCTGTTCCTGCATTAAAAGATCCGGTACCGAGCAGGGTAATTCCGTTTTGGAAATTTACCGGTGAGTTTCCCGAATTATTCCACGCAGCTCCGCCTGTCACGGTTACCAGACCGGTAAAGACCGGTGCAGCAGCAGCATTGTTGATCACCAAGGTTCCGCTTGTTCCTCCTCCTACGGTAGTTGTACCGGTAACCAGAAGCGGGAATCCACCCAATGTAAAGGTTGAACTGTTTCCAATGGAGAGGTTGCCACCGATGGTCAGGCCGGCAGCTGTCGCTGTGCTGGTGGCTCCGCTGGTAAGGGTCAGATTACCCGTAACTGAAGTCGTTCCCGCCAGCATCGTCTTCACTCCGGCTCCTGACAGGGTCAGGTTAGTATAATTTAAACCACCAACGGTTTGTGCTCCTGCAAGCAGATAAACAACAGTTCCTGAGTTGGGATTAAAAATGCCCGTTGTTCCGGCTACTACAACACCCGGTGCAGTTAAATTTAGTGAAGTGGCTGTACCGCCATCAAGAGTTCCGGCGGTATTGGTCCAGGTACCCGAGAATGTATGCGATAACCCGCTGCCCAGACTCAGCGTTCCACCTGTCCCGTTGATGGTGAGTCCGACCCCTGTGACGGCACCGGTGAAGGTTGCCACACCATTGCTCTTTGTCATGGAGACTGTTCCGGAAGTTGTGAATCCTGAAATGGATTGGTTTACTGCACCTGCCAGCGTTATTCCGCCGGTTCCGCTGGTCAGTGTTCCTGCAACCGTAAGATTACCGCCCAAAGTCAAAAGGTTTGCACCCTGGGTCAAAACCGCACTGCTGTTAACGGTTAATGGGACATTGTCAGTTAAGACTTTAGCCTCATTCAGGGTAATAGGGCCTGAACCACCGATCGTAATCCCGCCCGTTGCATTGAACGTTGAAGGCCATTCAGAAGAGACCGTTCTTGGCATGGCCCCTGCGTTGTACTGAAGTGAACCATTGGGCCCATAGGCCAGGGCTCCCGTGAAAATATTCACATTGGATCCGTTTCCAACCGAAAGAATACCATTCACAGTTATCACATCAGCACCCGTTGAGCCAAAAGTGACAACCCCTGATCCGCTTAAGGTGAGGTTATTGAATGTTGTGCTTCCGCCGATTTGCCCAGCTGCACCGCTCAGATTAACCGTTCCTGTACCACCGGGATCAGACAAACCTGAGGCTCCGTTATTATTCGTCCAGCTTCTTCCGACATTCAGCGTGTTAACACCTGCAAAAGTGAGTGTTGCACCCGAATTGACCGTAATGGTGTTGCAATATTTCTGGATAGCATCACCATTGATGACAGGCTGGGTTGTTGCAGTTGAATTGATCACCACGTCTGTAGAGACAGTGGGCAGTGTTCCGCATGACCAGTTGGCCGGAACGTTCCAATCTGAATCAACTGCTGGTGTTCCGGTTGTTCCGCCAAGCCAGGTACCTGCGATACACTGACCGCCAACATACAATATCCCGGTTGCGGATGCAAAATTGGCAGGAACAATCTGAGCCGCTGTAGAGCCGGTTCCCCCGTAGGAATTAGGCGGCGGAGTTGTCGCACTCGCCTGAATATTCCCATTGAGTGTATAGCTCAGCGCCGTATGATTATAAGGCCCCAGATTCATTACCGGACCAGTTACGGTTGATAGATTTCCCCCTATAGTTGTGGCTGCGGTAAACAGTCTGCTGCCACTTCCTGTGAAAACAAGGTTGTTATAAGGCATTCCAGCAAGAGATTGGCTTGCAGAGAGGCTGTTATAGGTAACTGTCCCTGTCTGTCCATTGAAGGCGCCACCACCGGAGATGGTGGAGTTACCGCCGATATTCAGATTACCGGAGTTCCCCAGAAGTGTCCCTCCGGAAATGATCAGATTGCCGGTGAACGTGTTTGGACCTGCACCCAGGTCGAGCGTGCCGGTGCCTGAACCGTTAATGGTCAGGCCACTTCCGTTAACACCGCCTGTAAATATGGCCGTTCCCGCGGTTTTAGTCATTGAAACCAACCCTGTGGTGGTAAATCCCCCAATATTCTGATTGGCGGTTGTACCCGCAACAGTAACGGGTGAACTTCCTGCAGATAATGTTCCTCCATTGATAAAGTCACCGTGGAAAGTGAGGGCAAAATTGCCTGTTGTCAGAGATGACCCGGAATTGATATTCAGGGGCGCATTGTTATTATTACCCAGCTGCCGGGCTCCATTCAGGGTTATGACTCCGGTATTCTTAATAAGAACACCGCCCGTTGCTATAAATGTGGGTATCCACTCCGGACCTGAGGTAAATGCGGCCGGCTTGTTGTATTGGAGCGTAGCTCCGGAACCATAAACAGGTGCACCAGAAGCAGAGGCTGTCCCCTCCAATGAAAGAATATTGTTAATAGTGGGTATACCTGTAAAAGTCTTGGTGCCTGCGCCTGCCAGTGTGAGATTATAGAAAGTTGATGAAGCCGCCAGTGTCTGGGCTCCGTTGCCTCCAAAAATCACGGTTCCCGTACCTGCACCGAAATTTGTCCCTGTACCTGACCATGCAGTGCCTGTGGCATTAATATTGAGTGTACTTAACCCGCCGTTTAAAGTTCCGGATGTTAGGGTTACGGCACCTGAAAAGGTATGAGTCAATCCTGTAACTCCGCCATCAAGGTTCAGAGTTCCGCCAGTACCATTCAGAGTCAAGGTCCCTCCATTCAAATTCCCGGTTAAGGTGGCAGCCCCCCCTGATTTTGACATGAGTACAGGTCCGGTTGTTGTAAACGGACCTATGTTTTGGGAAGCTGCTCCCGAAACCGTTAGTCCGCCGGAACCACTTGTTACGGCGTTTGCACTATTCAGGTTGCCATTAAGTGTCAAAGAGTAAGCTGACATGTTCAGATTAGCCCCGCTTGCAAGGGTAAGATCTGAACCTGTACCGAGTAATTTGTTCCCGTTTACAGTGATCATTCCTGAACCGTTCACGGTTATACCGCCACTACCCGCGAAAGTGGCCGGCCATTCACCGGAAGCTGTTCGTGCAAAAGTGCCCTGATTATACTGCAGGCCATAGGCAGATCCTCCATAAACCAGAGTACCCGTGAAAACATTCACATTCCCACCGTTATTGATAGAAAGTGTGCCGTTGACTGTAGTGACATCCGTACCAACAGAACCAAAAGTTACCGCTCCCGAGCTGCTTAAGGTAAGATTATTAAATGTTGTACTCCCGCTGATTTGCGGGGCTGAGCCATTCAGAATAATTGTGCCGAAGGTGTCCGAAAAACCGGAGGCACCTCCATTATTGATCCACTTCCCGCCTACTGTCAGGGTATTGATTCCCGAAAAAGTCAGTGATGCACCTGAACTAATGGTGATATTGTGACAAACAGCAGCAGCTATCGAGCCTGAAATGACCGGCTGAATAATACCTGCACCTGCTGAAATTACCACATCCGTAGAAGGACCGGGTAACCCGCCGCACCAGTTAGAGGAGCTGCTCCAGTCGGAAGTCAATCCTAACCAGGCTCCCGGATTACAGGTCCCGACATTCAGAATACCCGACGATGCAGGATCGAAATCGGTGTCGTCTTTGTTGGTGGCTGCAGAACCCGATGAACCATAACTTTGCCCCGAAGCCTTTACAACTCCATGAAGAACCAAGGCCGTAGTCAGTGAATTGGTCAGATTTGGGAGCGACGCAACTGAAGTTCCGTTCATGTACAGGGTATCCGCGACATTTGTCGGGTTGATAAATGTAATTGTACTGCTGCCATTCAGTTTCAGGTTATAAAAGTGGGTCTCTGTAGTGGCGACAGTTTGGACACCACCCCCAAAGATGACCGTTCCGGATCCCGGTGTGAAAACCAGTGCCGTTCCATTCCAGGCAGTTGGTGTGGACGAGTTCACATTTAATGTGCTCAAATTGCCGAGTAAAGAACCGGATGTCAGGGTGATATCCCCGGTGAAGGTATGGGTTCCTGAATTCAGGTCGAGTGTTCCCCCTCCGGTTCCGTTGATGGTGAGCCCCCCTGCAGTAATATTCCCGGTAAAGAGCGCTGTTCCCCCTGTTTTGTTCATTAAAACAACAGCGGATGCACCAGAGGTGGAGAAGGTCCCGATATTTTGTGCCACCGGGCCTGAAATGGTTATTGGAGAACTGCCTCCTGTGAAATTTCCCCCATTGACGAAATTGCCAAAGAAGGTGAGCCCAAAATTGGCTGTTGCCAGGGTGCCACCGGAATTAATGTTCAAAGCAGCGGCAACAGAGCCATTTCCTATTTGCTTTGCACCATTCAGTGTTATGGTGCCAGGAGTGGTGCCTTTAATAATGACACCCCCTGTAGCGGTAAAGGTGGAAGGCCATTCAGCCGAAACAGTCCGGGATGAACTTCCTGCATTATACTGAAGCGTTGCATTGGCACCATAGTTAATGCCTCCTGTAAAGGTGTTTATGTTGCTTCCGTTTTCAATTGAGAAAATCCCGTAGACCGTTGTAACGGATGAAAAGGTTACAGAGCCTGTTCCCGACAGGGTGAGGTTATTAAAGGTGAGTCCGGGAGTAACGGATACCGCACCCCCATTCAATATTACCGAACCGGTACTTGCGGTAAAGGTACCGCCTGTATTGGTGAGGTTGCCTCCAATAGTGATTATGCTGCTATTTGGATTAAAGGTACCGGTATTGGTAAGATTGCCTCCAACTGTAAAGGTTCCGGTGTTGCCGGTAAATGTCACGGTGTTGATGAGGTTGCCGGTAATGGTTAATGTACCTGAATTGGCTTTGAAGGTGCCATTATTCGTAAATGTTCCGCCTGCATTCAGCGAATTGGTGCCGGTGGCATCAAATGAGAGCGATGCCCCCGTTCCTATCGTGATATTGTTACAAGTTTTTGGAATACCGTCAGCATAAATAACCGGTTGATTAACAGCAGTTGAAGCTATCGAAACATTGGTTGTAGGTAAAGGAACCACATCACCTGACCAGTTTGCCGGATCATTCCAGTCTGTCAGGGATTTCGGAGCGTTTGCTGTTGATCCTCCAATCCATGTGCCAGGTATTGTGGTGCTGACATATAAAATGCCGGTTGAAGGGGATAAGAAATAGGTGTTATTGGTATTTCCGGCTGCCGATGCGGTTGAACCCCAGCTGCCAAGTACCTGAAGAGCAGAATTGAAATACAAACTGTCGGCGGAATGATTAAATGTTTGAAGGTCAGCCAGCGCTCCACCAGGACTATTATTTATGTTCAGATAGGTGGATGTTATCGCAGCAGGGAACGTTTTCGTTCCGCTTCCCGAAAGGACCAGATTGTAGTAAGGAATATTCCCGATTGTCTGAGCTGCACCGTTAAAGTTAACGGTGCTCTTACCAGGTGTAAATGTACCCGCAGTATTGGTGGTGGTACCACCGATATTTAGGGTGCTTGTATTGCCCAGAAGTGTGCCCGCCGTGCGGGTCCATGCGCCGGTAAAGGTGTGGACTAATCCGGTTCCCAGATCAAGCGTTCCGCCTGAGCCGTTTAAGGTGAAGCCAGCTCCGCCTATGTTGCCTGCTAATACTGCCGTACCTCCGGTTTTTGTCATCGAAACAAGTCCGGTGGTGGTAAAGCCGGCAATAGTTTGTGATCCGGCACCACCGATCGTGATCGGGGAAGCATTTGCGGTAAATGTTCCGTTATTGATAAAGTTCCCACCAAATGTTAATCCGTAGTTATTTGCAGATGTGGTATTTAAAACTGCAGAACTGTTAATGGTCAGTGTTGAATTAATTGTTTTGGCTGCACCCAGCGAAACTGTACCGCTTGTATTGGCAATAATTACACCTCCGGTCCCGGACCATGTTGCCGGGAATTCTGATCCGGTCGTTTGAGCCCCGGAGCCATTATATTGCAAGGTGGCTGCCCCCCCATAGGTAGGGATGGAACCAGCAGAAGTCGCAGACCCTTCCATGGAAAGAATACCGTTTACCGTTGCCCCGGTGGTGGTTTTTGCACCGGAACCTGACAATGTAAGGTTGTTATAGGTAACCCCTGCAATTGTTTGAGCTGCTAATGCCGTGTAGCCGACCGTGCCTGTCGAAGGTGTAAAGGTCCCTCCGGATCCGGAAACAACAGTAGGCGCAGCAGTGAAATTAAGGGTACTTGATGCACCATCCAGGGTTCCTGCCGTTCTGGTCCAGGTGCCCGAAAAAGTATGGATCCATCCGGCGCCCAGGTTCAGGGTACCGCCGTTTCCGTTAATCGTAAGACCACCACCGCTTACCGGCCCGGTTAGGGTTGCTATGGCTCCGGTTTTGGTCATTGAAACAACACCAGTGGTTGAGAAGCCAGCTATACTTTGTGTTCCTGTTCCACTTATTGTGACCGGAGAGGCATTGGCAGTAATTGTTCCGTTATTGACAAAGTTCCCGCCAAAGGTTATCGCATAGTTAGTGGCACTGGTATTTAAGATTGCGTTTGCATTGATTGTAAGTGGTGCATTTATAATTTTAGCTCCGCCAAGTGTCACTGCGCTGAGGCTCGTATTGGCAATAACAACACCACCAGTACCACTCCATGTAGCCGGGAACTCAGGGCCTGTAGTTTGAGCACCACTGCCATTGTACTGGAGGGTTGCAGCTGCACCATAGGTTGGCTGCGCAGAAACGGTTGATGTCCCTCCCATTGAAAGAGTACCGTTGACTCCGGTTACCGCAGTTGTCAGTGTCACCAGTCCAGTACCCGTAAGGGTCAGGTTATTGAAAGTTGTCGAACCAGTTCCTGTGGTTGAGATCGTTTGATTGGCACCGTTAAATATAACCGTACCTGTACCTGCAGTGAAACCTGCTGTACCATTATTATTGGTCCAGTTGCCGCTTACGGTTAACGAATTGGTTCCCGAGAATGCAAGGTTAGCTCCGGTATTGATCGTCAAACTATTACACAACGCCGGTGTACCTGCTGCTATAGCCGGAGGGTATGGCGTAGATGCAAGGATGGTTACATTGGTAGTTGCATCGGGTACCGAGCCGGTACACCAGTTGGATCCGGTGTTCCAGTCCGTACTGGTTGCTCCTGTCCAGGAACCCGGAGCACATGATCCGGTAGTAGTCACATTTAATGTGCCGGTAGCGGTTGTTCCGAAATAAGTCGGATTTTTAACAGCTGCTCCTAATGAAGCACTACCGCCGTAGGATGTACTTCCAGGCTGTGGCGTTGTACCCAGAATTAGGATATTGGTAGTATTGGCACCAAAAGATCCCAGGTCGGCAGATGCACCGGAAGGTAATCCGGATCCCGATATGGTCAGTGTTCCCTTGATAATTTCCTGAGCACTGAATGTTTTTATGCCACTTCCGCTTAAATTAAGATTCTGATAGGTAGTTGCATATACCGTTTGCGCCCCGGCCAGACCATAATTTACCGTATTCACATTGGTCGCGGCATCCATTGAAGTTATGGTAGCCGGTCCAGTAAGATTCAGATTCAGCACAGAATTTAGTGTCTGAATGAGTGTCCCGTTTCCGGTAAGCGCAGTACCAATGGTTAAGCTGTTGTTATTGATCAATTTAACACCTGTAACTGTTATGTTCGGAATAGTAAAAGATCCTGAAAGTGCTGTAAGTGTCTGGTCGTTGGTAATGAATGTGTGGACCCCAGTTCCCGCATTGAAGATTCCTGTGCCCAAAAGTGTTATCCCGTTATTAAATGTTGCAGGTGAATTTCCGGTATTATTCCAGGTAGCGCCTGCTGATACAGTAACCAGACCATTAAGGTTCAGTACACCAGCTGCATTGTTAATGACCATGCTTCCGCTGGATCCGCCACCTACTGTTGTTGTTCCGGTTACGGTGAGCGGGAACCCGGCCACTGCAAAGGTAGTCCCGTCTCCGATGGAAAGGTTGCCACCAATCGTCAAACCGACCACTGTTGTTGCCGTTGCTGTCCCACTTAGGGTCAGATTGCCACCAATTCCAATGGTGCCCGTTGCCAATGTTTTGGCGCCGGTCCCCAAAAGGTTAAGATTGCTGTAATTGCCTGTGTGTATAGTCTGCACACCACCACTATAATTCACCGTATTTCCGGCGGCTGTGGCAGTGAGGGTAGTAATTCCTGAGGTCCCCGGGAGGTTCAGAATACCTGCAGCACCCTGGGTCAATCCTCCGGTTCCCGAGAGTGCAGTCGTAGCTGTAAGAGTCCCGTTGTTGGTAAGTGTCCCGCTGATCGTCAACAGTGTAGTTGCAGTTAAAGTGCCCGAATTGTTCAGAGAACCGCTGATAGACAGCAGGGTCGGTAAAGTAACGGTACCCGTATTGGTATAAGAACCGCTCATGGTTACCGTAGGGATACTCAAAGGCTGCGAACCGCCTATCGTTTTTGCAGTTCCGTTAAGATCATAACTTCCGCCGCCAGCAGTAAAGGCAATCCCGTTATTGGTAATGCTTCCGCCAATTGAATAGTTTGTGTTGACAGAATTGGTGAATGTACCGTTGTTGGTAAGATTTCCGGCAATGAAAACAGCCGCAATATTTACAGCGCTGCTCCAGGTACCTCCGCTATTAATCGCCAGGCTGTCAGCATAAACGTTAGTTCCTGAAATGAGGTTAACAATTCCTCCATTGTTGATGGAGAGACCACTCAAATGTTCAATAGCCAGACCACTGTTGATGGAGAGAGTCCCGCTTAATCCTGTTCCAACCGTAGTACCATTTGTAACAGTCAGCGCATAAGCACCCGCGTTAAAGGTTGTTCCGTCTCCGATGGAGAGATGGTGACCGATAGTCGTGGCGATACCTGTGGTCACAGTAGCTGTTCCGGTAAGTGAAACGTTATAAAATACTGTAGCATTGGTACCCCCGACAGATTGTGATGAGCCATTGAAAATGACAACCCCTGAATTATCGGTAAATGTGCCGTTATTAATCCAGTTGCCGCTGACCGCCAGTGAACCGCTGTTGGATAAAGTTGCACCAGGCTGAATCGTGATGTCTTTACAGAAGGCTGTCTCAGAGCCGCCGATAGTCGGGTAACTGGTTAATCCCGCCGGAATTATTACATTGGTTGTAGCTGAAGGCAATGTCGGGCATGTCCAGTTCCCGGTATTGTTCCAATCGCCATCATTTGCTGCTCCGCTCCAGGTACCCGGAATACAAATACCACCCACATAAATAATACCATTCGAACCGGAGTAGAAATCTGTCGGATCCAGGTTCGTTGCACCCGATGCGGCTGTTGAACCCCAGGAACCTGATGCCGGTGAAGAGCTTGCCGAATTGAACTGCAGCGCATTGGCAACATGGGTAAAGCTACCCAGATCAGCTACCGCAGTCGGGATAATATTCAGAAAACCTCCGATTGTTATGGCTGAAGGGAATGTTTTATTCCCGCTTCCCAAAAGGACCAGGTTATTGTAAGGAATACTGGCAATGGTTTGTGCTCCTGCACCGTAATAATTTACCAAACCGGAAGCAGGTGTAAATGTTCCCCCTGTATTGGTGACCGTGCCACCGATTTTTAAGGTACTCGTGTTACCAAGTAAGATACCTGCCGTGCGAATCCAAGGACCTGAAATGGTATGGGTCAGCCCTGCGCCAAGATCAAGCGTACCTCCCGGTCCATTCATCGTAAAGCCAGTTCCACCTATGTTTCCTTTTAAAATGGCTGTCCCGGCGGTTTTGGTCATCAATACCAAACCTGTGGTAGTTCCGTTTCCGGTAGTGGTAAAACTTCCGATATTTTGTAACAGTGTAGTACCTGCGATAGTAATATTGGAACTTCCTGCACTTAAGGTTCCGGTGGCACCAATGATAAAATCACCATGTAAGGTAAGACCATAATTGGTACCTGAAGTACTAAGGGTCGCTCCAGAATTGATATTCAGCGGAACATTGGTATTGCTACCCAGTTGCTTGGCTTCGTTCAGGGTTATAACACCCACATTGGTAATATATACCCCGCCGGTCGCTGCAAATGTGGTGAGCCACTCTGGGCCGACAGTGAAAGCGGCCGGCTTATTGTATTGCAGTTTTGCGCCTGGTCCGTAAACCGGGGCTGCAGAAACAGATGCCGTCCCTTCCATTGAAAGGACATTGCTAACTGTAGGAACACCGCTAAAGGTTTTGATACCCGAACCACCCAGGGTCAGATTATAGAAGGTAGATGGTGTTACCAATGTTTGGGCACCGCCACCAAAAATAACGGTTCCGGTTCCTGCATTGAAAAGCGTCCCGGTCCCGGTCCATGCCGTTGTGCTCGTGGCATTTTCGTTCAGTGTGCTTAATCCGCCGTTTAAAGTACCTGCATTCAGGGTGACCGTGCCGCTAAATGTATGATTCAATCCTGTAACTCCTCCATCAAGGTTGAGAGTTCCGCCCGAACCGCTGATTGTAAGGGCACCTCCGTTTAGATTACCTGTCAATGTTGCTGCTCCTGCAGTTTTTGACATGGTCACTGTTCCGGAGGTAGTAAACGCACCAATGCTTTGGCCAGAAGCAGTTCCTGTGATTGTCAGACCTCCGGAACCACTAGTGGTTGCTCCGTTATTCAACAGGTTACCGGTTAAGGTGAGCAAATTGGTGCCCATAGCCAGTGAAGCCCCGGAAGTGAGCGAAAGATTAGTTCCTGTTGAAGTGAAAACCTTGGGACCATTGGCAGTAATCACTCCGGTTCCTTTAATCACTACTCCGCCGCCAAGGGTGTTCAGGGCTTGTGAAGCAGGCCATTCGGAAGATACCGTCCTGGCTGAACTACCTGCATTGTACTGAAGAGTGGCGTTCGGGCCATAACCTATTGTACCCGAGAAAATATTTACATTGGTACCGTTTTCAACCGACAGGGTATCGTTGACTGTGGTTGTGGTTCCATTGAATGATACAGCTCCTGTGCCTGCCAGTGTCAGTTTGTTGAAGGTGTTAATACCGTTGATCGTCTGCGCAGCACCCTTGAAAATAACCTTTCCATTAAAGGCATTAAAACCGGTTCCCGAAGCGGTACTATTAGTCCAGTTACCATATACGGTCAAGGTGTTGCGACCACCCCCCGGGGAAGTAAAGGAAAGTGTGGCCCCCGAATTTATCAGAATATTCAGGCAAGAGGGAGCGGGAATGGTATCGGCGATTGCCGGTTGGTTCGGAGCAGTGGCCAGGATAGTCACATTCGTGGATGAGGTAGGGACTCCCCCACTATTCCAGTTGTTTGGATTATTCCAATTTGTATCTGTAGTTCCCACCCAGGTACCAGGAAGCAAGACATTACCCACATTTAAAATACCCGGTGCAGTTGATAAGAAATAGTTATCATTATGGTAGGACGCCCCGGAACCTGAACTACCCCACGGGCCCGTTGCAGGCGAAGATACTGCACCGCCGAGACGCAGTGCGTTTGAAGTAGAATTGGTTGTAAGTGACAACAAAGCCCCGCCTGCTGTATTCAACGGATTGATTGAAACAGCTCCGTTGACAATAATGGAACTGGAGAAAGTTTTGGTACCGGTTCCCCCAAGCGTCAGATTGTTGAAGGTAGGTGTCGCAGAGGTAATTGTCTGATTACCGGCAGCCCCGAAAACTACGGTGCCAGATTCCGGCATGAAAAGAGAAGCTGTTCCGTTCCAGGCTGTTGGACTAACCGAGTTATCATTCAGAGTCGCGGCATCTCCGTTTAAGGTGCCGGCTGTAAGTGTTACATCTCCTGTAAATGTATGGCTTAACGAGGCGATACCCAAATCGAGTGTCCCGCCATCTCCGGCAATCGTGAGCGCGCCTCCGGCTAAATTACCGGTTAGGGTAGCATTACCACCTGTTTTGGACATGGTTACTGCTCCGGTAGTTGTAAAGGCACCTATACTTTGAGGAGCCGTACCGGCAAGGGTAAGCCCTCCCGAGCCAAGGATGGAGAGCGCTCCATTATTGACCAGGTTTCCATTTAAGGTCAACAGATAGGTGGACATGTTTAACGATGAACCGCTGTTCAGTGTAAGCGGAGCGGTGGCATTTAAAATCTTGTTTCCTCCCGGATTAATTGCCCCGGTATTGGTAATGAGCACCCCGCCTGATGCCACGAATGGTGTGATCCATTCAGCACCGGCAGTCCGGGCAGTGGCTGTATTGTATTGGAGTGTTCCACTTGTTCCATAAGTCACAAGGCCACTGCTCACCGTAACAGTTGCAGTTCCTTCCATAGAGAGGACTCCATTTACTGTAGGGGTGGTTGCAAATGTCTTGGCACCACTACCCGATAAAGTGAGATTATTGTAGGTTAAAGGAGGAGCAGTCTGATTCCCTCCCAATGAATAGGCAACAGTACCGGCATTGGGAGTAAAGGTACCGCCAGTTCCTGAAAATAACGTACCGGATGCTGTAAAATTGACGATACTTGAACCACCATCAAGTGTTCCATTGGTCCTTGTCCAGGTACCACTAAAGGAATGGGTCAATCCTGTCCCAAGACTCAATGTTCCGCCTGTGCCGTTTATGGTAAGTCCGGCACCGCTAATACTGCCGGTAAAGGTAGCTACACCTGAAGTTTTAGTCATCGATACAAGGCCGGTAGTTGTAAAACTGCCAATATTTTGTGTGGCAGTTGTCCCGGAAAGGGTGACTGCCGAATTTCCCATATTCCATGAAGCACCATTTCCGTTAATAAAATCGCCTTGGAAGGTAAGGCCAAAATTACTCGTTGCCAGCGTGGCTCCTGAATTAATGTTTAAAGGTGCATTGGAATTGTTACCCATTTGCTTTGCTGCACTCAGGGTTATAATACCTACATTTTTTATCACAACACCACCGGCACCTGTGAACGGGGTGACCCATTCCCCGCCAGTTGTCAATGCTGCAGACCGGTTATATTGCAGGGTTCCTGCCGGACCATAGGCAATAGTACCTGTTGCATTTATGGTTGAGGTTCCTTCCATAGAAAGGGTGCCGTTAACGGTTGCGGTGGATCCGGCAGGAATCGTCTTGACGCCGCTTCCGCTGAATGTTACGTTATTGAAGGTGGTTGTTCCGGTTAAGGTTTGTGCCGCACCGCTGAAAATAACAGTTGCCGTACCAGGATTAAAAACACCGGTTCCGCCAATGGTCCATCCTCCGCTAACCGTTAAATTAACCGGATTGACGGGATCAATAGTCAGAGATGCACCCGCTTGAATCGTCATGCTCTTGACAGATGCTGAGGCAATTGAGAGGGATGAAATTGTTGGGTAAAGCGGCGCTCCTGTTGGGATAATGACATCGGATGTACCATCAGGCACTTTATTGCACGACCAGTTACCTATTGCGTTCCAATCTGTGCTTGATAACCCTGTCCAGACACCCGTCACACATGTTCCGCCCACATTGATAACCCCAGTCGCTGTAGTTCCAAAGCGTGTAGGATCCTGGTTGATTGCGGTTGAAGCTGTCGACCCCCATGATCCGGGGGCTTGCCCAATATTGTTAAAATACAATGAATCGGCTGTATGGGTAAAGGTTCCAAGATTTGCAGAGGCCGCTCCCGGTAATCCGGTATCAATTATATTTAAATCGTTATTTATGGCTGTTGCAGCGAGGAATGTTTTTACTCCGGTTCCTGAAAGTTTAAGGTTATAGTAGGTATTGGCAGTAGTCACACCAGCCTGGAATGGCAGGGTAATGACATTCTGGGGCGCCAGAGCAGAGTATTCGACCGTTCCTGAATTAGGTATAAAATTGGTCAGTGTACCGGATATTGCCCCCGTGGCTGCTGTAAGACTAAGATCACTGGTTCCGCCGTTGAGAGTTCCGGCCGTCAGAACAACAGCGGTGAATGAATGGGTCAAACCGGAACCCAGGTTCAGGGTCCCTCCTGCTCCATTGATTGTCAGGGTGGTACCACCGGTCAAATTTCCTGTTAACGTGGCAGTACCTCCGGTTTTTGTCATTGATACCGGTCCGGAAGTATTAAATGCACCAATACTCTGGTCGGATGTTCCGGTAAGAATCAACCCGCCAGCAACTCCTGAACTTTGTATAGTGGCTCCCTTATTAATCAGATTCCCGCTTAAGGTCAACGAATAGGTCGATGTGTTTAGTATTGCCCCACCCGCGAGTTCAAGCGGAGCACCAGGATTGAACGTCTTCGCCCCATTCAGGGTGATGATACCTGTTCCGTCAACATCAACACCACCGGTAGCAGTGAATGTTGCCGGCCACTCACTGGAGGTGGTCCGGGCTGAAATGCCTGCACTGTATTGAAGGGTGGCAGCAGGACCATAAGCAAGTGTTCCTGTGAAAACATTCACTGCAGTTCCGTTTGCAATCGTAAGGGTATCATTGACGGTAGTTACACCGGTCCCAAAAGTTACCCCCCCGGTAGTTTGCAGGTTCAGGTTATTAAAGGTGCTCCCTCCGCTAATTGTCGGGGTAGAACCATTTAATAGGACCCTACCGGCACCTGGGGTGAAAACCCCGGTATTTGTAAGGTTGCCTGCGACGGTCAGGGTGGTCGCAATAGCAGGATCAGCAATAAAGGTACCGGCATTGTTCCAGTTTCCTCCTAAGGTGAGTGAATTCGGACCGCTGATGTTAAGGAATGCACCTGTTTGAATCGTAACGCTTTTACCGAGAGCCGCCGAATTGATAACCGGATAATTGGACGCACCATTAACCCCGATTACCACATTGGTCAATGCATTAGGTATTGAATCACAGGACCAGTTGGTTTTATCCTCCCATGCATTCGCAGGAGTGGCAACGGATAACCCGGTCCAGATACCCGGAATACAGGTTCCTCCAAGATAGATCAGACCCTGGGAGGTATTTAAAAAGTAGGTATCGCTGGTCCGCGCTGCAGGAGAACCGGTCGATCCCCAGGAACCGGCAATGTAATTGAGGGTATCCAGTCTCAGAACATTGGCTGTATGTGTAAACGCTCCCAGGTCTGCCTTGGCACCACCCGGATTGTTCTGAATGTAGAGACTATCGTTGATGGTTACCGCGGCAGGGAAAGTTTTGACACCACTTCCGGAAAGCTTCAGATTATCATAGAGAATATTCGCAATCGTTTGAGCTGTACCATTGTAATTGACTTTATTCCCAACCGTAGAAGCAATTAGCGTAGTAGATAAAGCAGTCCCCTGGATATTTAACAATCCAGTGGCTCCATTGGTCAGGGTTCCTGTACCCGTAAGGGCTGTACCTACCCCAAAAATACCGTTGTTCGTGTAAGTTCCTGTGAAGGTAACATTTGGAATCGATGCAGATGTTGTACCACTCAGGGTCCTTGATGTACCTGAAAAAGTATGAACACCTGTGCTTGTTGCCGTAAAAGTTGCCGAGTTATTGGCAAAATTGCCTGCGAAATTGAAAATATCATTTGCCGTTCCCGATACTTCAGTCCATACTGCACCATTGTTTAGGGTAACATCCCCTGTGAGAGACATAGTCATGGCCGTGCCGCTGGTTGCTGACGACCAGTTTACGGCACCTGAAATAGTTGTCGCTCTGGTCACTGTTAAATTCCGCAATATGGTAACTGAAGCTAGCGCATTGACGGTAAATGATCCGGCAACACTCAGACTGGCCGTGGAGGGCGAGGTAATGAGACCCGTGTTGGTAATAAGCAAATTGCCTGGCAGCGCAGCTATCCATTCCGAACCTGCAGTAAACGAAGCAGGTTTATTATACTGGAGTGTAGATGATGCCTGATACGTTGGTGCAGTTGAAGCGGTTGCTGTACCCTCCATCGAAAATACATTGCCAATGGTACAATTGGCCGTAGTTAAAGTCTTTATGCCTGAATTGGAGAAAGTCAGGTTATAAAAGGTTGTGGCTGATGCTGAAAGTGTCTGGTTTCCGGCTGCGCCAAAATTCACGGTACCGGTACCCGCACTAAAGACAGATCCTGTTCCGTTCCATGCCGTAGTACTGACCGCATTTTCATTCAGGATGCTTGATCCGCCGTTTAATGCGCCGGTTCCGGAGGTAAGGGTAATCACCCCGGTAAAGGTATGGGTTAAGGCTGTGCCCAGGTTTAATGTCCCTCCGCCTGTCCCGATAATCGTAAGGGCTGCACCGTTTACATTCCCCGTTAATGTGGCTATTCCCCCGCTCTTGGACATGGTGGTAAGGCCGGTAGTTTTATATCCGGCAATACTTTGAACAGCCATGGCACCATTGATGACAATAGGTGAGCTTCCGGCCGTAAATGTCCCTCCATTGTTAATGAAGTTCCCCCCAAACGTTGTTGAGAAGTTTCCGGTATTCAAGGTTGAACCATTATTTATGGTCAGAGGTACGCCAGAGCTCAGGACCTTTGCTCCATTCATGGTAATTACCCCGGCATTGGCTATGGTAACCCCTCCTGTTCCGACAAATGGCGTAGTCCATTCTGCACCGGTAGTTCTTGAAGTGGCTGTATTGTATTGCAAGGTTGCTGCTGCGCCGTAGGTTGGAGCGACGGGAACCGTGGCACTCCCCTCAAACGAAAGGACACCATTAACGGTAGGCAGTGTGCCCAAATTAATTAACCCTGTACCTGAAAGAGTCAGGTTGTTAAATGAGGTAATACTTGTCCCTGTGATGGCCGGAGATGCCCCACTGAAATTTACGGTGCCGGAGTAATCGGTAAAGGTGCCGTTATTGGTCCAGTTCCCGCTTACGGTTAATGTATTCGGGCCAGATATAACCAGCTTACCCTTGGCTCCAATTGTAACACTATGGCATGCAGTAGCATTTAACAGGATCGGATAATTATTATAGGTAGTTGTACTGTCAGGGATGATCACATCAGAAATAGCTGTCGGTAATATTCCGCATGACCAGTTGTTGGGATTGTACCAGTCAGCGTCGCCACCGACTCCGCCGGGCCCTCCACCAATCCAGGTGCCTGGTACGCAGGCATTGCCGACGTAAAGTATGCCAGGACTCGAGGCCACAAAGTTAGCTGTTCTGATGGCAGCTACGGAACTGGTTCCTCCATAGGAGGTATTTACCGGCTGCGGAACAGAATTCAATGTAAAGGTATTGGAGACAGGATTAAATGACATGAGATCAATTAAAACACCGGTATGGTTGACCGTGTCAGCGATGGCTGACAAATCTGAGCTGATGTTGATACTCGAGGTAAATGATTTTGTTCCGCTTCCGGATAAGGCCAGATTGGCGTAAGGTGTTACAAAAATGGTTTGCGAACCACCCGAATAATTAACTGTATTACCTGAAGCAGTTGCATTAAACGCACTAATGCCTATAGTCCCTGCTATATTTAAAACAGCTGCAGGTCCCTGGGACAATCCGCCGCTCCCAGCCAAAGCAGTTGCAACGTTAAGAGTCCCGTTGTTAATGAGTGTAATTCCATTAATCGTAACACTTGGGATAGAGAGGATTCCGGTAAGTGACTGCGGATTGGTATCAAAGGTCTGGATACCTGAACCAGGGTTAAACAGGGAACTGTTATTGGTGATTCCTCCACGGAAAGTAACTGGTGAATTTGCCGGATTATTCCACGTACCATTGGCTTCGATGGTTGTCAATCCTGCAAATATAAGTGTACCGGTTGCACTGGGGATCTCGATGTCTCCGCTGGTTCCGCTGCCGATAGTCGTGGTACCGGTAACTGTCAGGTTATATCCTCCTGCTGTAAATACAGTCCCGTCGCCTACCAATAGATTACCGTTAATTGTAAGGGTTGAAGCTGGTGTCAGTTGCGAGGAATTACTTAAAGTCAGATTATAAAACGCAGGTATCCCGGTGTAGGTCTGTACCCCCGATCCGTTAAAATTGACAGTACTTGCCCCCGGGGTGAAAGTACCCGTATTAGTCCAGCTGCCGGGAACCGATAAAGTGCCGGAATTTGCAGTAATTGTTCCTGCGTTGATGATGTTTCCGTTCACAGCCAGGGGACCATTCATTGTCAGGGTAGCCCCTGAATTGATCGTAATATTATTGCAAACAGCTCCTGAACTCCCGATTACAGGAGGCGTTGCCACTACCGGGATGATGACATTTGTCCCTGCAAGCGGAACGGTGTGTCCACACCAGTTATTGGCAACATTCCAGTCTGAGCTTATATTTCCGAGCCAGGTACCAGCGACACAAGTTGATCCGGAAACCGTTAATGTTCCCGTTGAAGCTCCAAAGTAGGCCGGAACAATATAATCTGCAGTGGCTCCTGTTCCTCCATAAATACCCGAATCCTGCCCTGCACTACCCAGTGTAAGTGTAACAAAAGTATGGGATAGTCCGTTCCCCAGATTAACAAGTGGTCCTGAATTATTAATAGTCAGATTATTACCACTGATTGCACCGGTCAAGGTGACAATATTTACCCCGCTGTTGGTTAACAAAACATTTCCCGTAGTGGAGAAACCGGCAATACTTTGGGGAGCTGACCCGCTAATCGTGATATTAGATCCATTGGCTGTGAATGATCCCGAATTCAAAAAGCTTCCGCCAAATGTCAGGGCATAATTATGGGTAAAATCAGTATTTAACGAAGCTGAAGAAGCATTGATGTTAACCGGGCCGCTGATTACTTTAGCCCCGTCCAATGTTACCGAACCTGCAGTATTTGAAATAATAATACCTCCCGAACCGCTCCAGGTGGATGGAAATTCAATACTGGTTACCTGTGCGGCATTCCCGTTGTACCGTAAGGCAGCTGCAACTCCGTATGTTGGTTGAGCGCTGACGGACACACCGCTCCCTTCCAAAGATAGGGTATCTGCCACTGTGACTCCGGAGGTGGTCTTGACTCCCGATCCCGATAGTGTCAGGTTATAAAACGAGACGTTCGCTATCGTTTGCGCGGCTCCACTGTAGATAACCCTGGATGTACCTGCAGTAAAAGTTCCGGCAGTACCGATTGTACCGGTAGTCCCCCCGATAATCAGCGTACTTGAACCACCCGCCAAAGTTCCGGCACTTCGGCTCCAGTCACCCGTAATGGTGTGAGATAGGCCAACACCCAGATTAAGGGTTCCTGCACCGTTCATGATAAGCGCAGCTCCGCCTATGTTCCCTGTTAATGTTGCCACACCTGCGCTCTTGGTCATTAAAACATTTCCGGTTGTCGTAAATCCTGCAACAGAATTGGTGCCTGCCCCGGTAATCGTAATTTGAGAACTTCCAGGCGTAAATGTTCCTCCTGTATTGACAAAACCTCCGCCCAGGGTAACCGCATAATTGGCTGTGGCCAGGGAAGCACCGGTAATTGTCAGCGTTCCGTTTGCGACCAGATTGGAACCCAAAGTGGTTGTGCCTGACCCGGTGAAACTGATATTATTAAATGTAGCTGTACCTGTACTGTTGGAAATAGTCTGAGCCCCTGTTCCATTAAAAATTACACTGCTTGTGGCACCCGTAAATGTGCCGCTGTTCGACCAGTTCCCCGATACCGTAAGCGTATTGGCGCCTGAAATAGTTAAAGAGGCTCCGCTTTGGATGGTGATGCTCCTGCAAACAGCTGCTGCACCAATGTTGGGTTGATTCCCTCCTGAAGGGATAGTTACATCCATTGACGCGTTTGGTAAACCACCACACCAGTTTGAGCCTGTATTCCAGTCATTGCTTGTAGCACCAGTCCAGAAACCTGGATTCGAGCAACCGGTTGCAACAAGCAAATCTCCTGTTGAACCCGAAAGAAACCAGGTATTATTGATTATTGTTGCCTGGGTTGACCCCGATCCGCCATAATCGCCGGCCGGCATGAGGGACCCATTGGTCAGGAATGAGTTTGCAGTCGATGAATAAGAACCCAGATCAGCTACCGCACTTCCTGAAATATTTAATGCTCCGGTGATGGAGAATGCACCGGAGAATGTCTTGGTCCCCGCATTTGACAAAAAGAGGTTATTATAAGGCAAAACCGGAATCGTTTGCGCAAGAGGTCCGTTAAAGTTTATAGTACCCCCGGTAATAATCGGCGTAAATCCTGGTAGGGTAATGGTGCCTCCAATACCGATAGTTCCGGTAGCTGATAGGGTAATTGCAGTTTGTGCAAGGCTCAGATCCAGATTGCCGTAATTAAATGCCGGAACAATCTGGCTCGCGCCGGTAAACTGAATAGTGTTCCCGGCGGTAGTCTGTGTGATTGCCCCGGGGACTGTAAATGTCCCCCCAATACCGATTGTCCCGCTTGCCAGGGTAATGGCGGTGGTGGCAGAACCAAGTTTAAGATTGTAATAATTAAACACAGGGACAGTCTGACTTGCACCATTAAAACTGATGGTACTCGTGCCAATCGTCACAGGAACTGCAGGAACTGTAAAAGCGCCTGCAATGCCTGTAGTTCCGGTACCTGCGAAGGCAATCCCGGTTGTTGCAGAAGCAAGATTCAGATTATTATAATTAAATGCAGGAACACTTTGGCTGTCACCGTTAAACTGAATCGTACTTCCTGTAATGGTATAGGAATTTGTTCCTGGTATGAAAGATCCCGAAATACCGATTATTCCCGAAGAGGGCAATACCCTTGGACCTGTATTGCTGCTGGTCAGATTGGTATAATTAATTGCTGGAATTGTCTGGGAAACTGTACCATTAAAATTGATGGTGTTTCCGGTATTTATTACCGGGACCAGGGGTGCTGTAAAACTACCGGCAATTCCGATCGTCCCTCCGTTCACGAGGGTAATCCCGGCAGTAGCAGATGCAAGATTCAAATTATAAAAATTAAAGGCCGGAACAGTCTGATTTGAACCATTAAAGCTGACCGTACTTCCGGTAACTGTTTGGGTAATCGCACCGGGAGCTGTAAATGCCCCGGCAACCCCGACAGTTCCGGAGCCCGCCAAGGTAATTGCTGTGGTAGCGGCACTAAGATCGAGATTATTATAATTATATGCAGGAACAGTCTGGCCTGACCCATTAAACTGGATGGTGCTTCCCGTAATCGTTGCAGGAACAACTGGAAGTGTAAAGGTTCCCGAAATACCGATAATTCCGCTGCCTGCCAGTGTAATGCCGGTTGTGGCGGATGCCAGGTTAAGATTATTGTAATTTAATGCAGGGACAGTCTGGCCCGCACCGTTAAAGCTCACCGTGCTTCCGGTATTTGTATAAGTGTTTGTTCCCGGAGTAAAAGTTCCAGATACACCTACGATTCCGGAGGAGGCCAGTATCCTTGCACCGGTGCCACTGCTGATCAGGTTAAAGTAATTATTGGCGGGTATAGTTTGGGAGCCTGAGCCGTTAAAAGTCACAGTACTTCCGGCACTGAACGTATTTATCCCTGAAAATGCCGGGAAAGTCCCTCCAACCAGGAGAGATCCGGTTCCGGAAACTGTAAGCGTTCCGGCGCCCTTCACCGTATTGGCACTGTTATCCAATGTACCGTCAAGCTGCAGATTCCCGATATTAGCAGTATTTGAGTCAACAGTGATCGTTGCCCCGTTGACAATCTGCACATTATCTCCCCCGGCCGGAGCAACGCCCCCGACCCATGAGGTCGTAGCACTCCAGTTTCCGCCGGTTGCAGTTGAAACGATGTTACGGGACGGGACAGCGGCAGGATACTGAACCCAGGATGCCGCATTCCCGGTGTTTACAGTAATACTCGCCAATAGCCCGGAAACTTCTATTGAAAGCCTTAAACGGTCACTTGCGGCCCATGTTTGTGCAGGAGAAAAGCTAAATGTGGCGGTATAAGTCCCTGTAGTTGTAAACGTGGATGAGTAAGCAGTACTCGAAGCCAGCAATGCACCGCTGGAATTTATGTGCTGTAATCTGAACTGGGCTGAACCTCCGGTTACTGAAATGGCACTCACTGACAAGGAAACCGGAAAACTGTTCCCAGAAATCTGATTCGTCAGGTTACTGTTGGTAATCGTAAAAGCGAGTTCCTCTGTACTACTTCCAAGTGTTAAGGTTGCTGATACCGCAGTACCGGCTGAACCCTGGGCATTTGCCAAATCATAAACATGCGGAGTTGCTGAAGAACTTGTGCCGGGCTGTGTCGTTGTATTTTGAAGGAAAACGGTGCCGGTGTTTACAACTGATGATGCTCCAACATTGACTATCCCGGTGGAGGCAGCGAAATAAGTTGACTGAATATAAGTTGCCGTCGATCCGGTTCCACCATAAATACCGGAATTCTGGCCGTTGGTCCCTAACGTGAGTGTATTAAACGAATGGGTTAACCCGTTCCCAAGACTGAGAACAGGTCCGGAATTGGTAACAGTCAGGTTATTACCGGTTACTACTCCGGTCAATGTAGCCACACTTGTCCCGCTGTTTGAGACCATGACATTCCCCGTGGTTGTAAAGCCGTCAATGGATTGTGTGCCGGCAGTGCCCGCAAGGGTAAAGTTTGAACTGCCTGCCAGTATACCCGTTGTACCTGAGCCTGCCGGATTGATAAAACTACCATAGAAAGTCAGGGCGTTGCCGCCGGTTGCCAGGGTTGCTCCGGAATTAATATTCAACGGAAAATTATGAGTCGCATCCCCAATCTGCTTTGCAGCAGTTAAAGTCACAACACCAGTATTGTCGATATCAACGCCACCGGATGACACAAATGGTGTAATCCATTCCGGACCTGCTGTGAAGGGGTTTGCCGTATTGTACTGTAATGAAGCAGCTGATCCATAGGTTGGGGCAGCAGATAAAGTTGCTGCAGTGGTCCCTTCCATCGAAAGTGTACCGTTGACCGTAAAGTTTGCAGTGGTAATCGTTTTTGCCCCGGTACCACTGACCGTAACATTATTAAACACGATTGCGGCACCTGTAACAGACTGTGTCGCACCGTTTAATATTACTGTTTCACCTGTACCTGTAGTAAATATGCCACCGGTATTGTTCAGGTTTCCTCCGATGGTTAGGGTGGTTACAGCGGTAGCCGCATCTGTGAATGTCCCGCTGTTCGTCCAGTTTCCGCCGACCGTTAATGAATTCGGCCCGAGTACGGTGAGCGAAGTCCCTGTCTGGATTTGCATGCTTTTACATACTGCAGGAGCTGCAGTGGGGAGCGTGCTGTCAATTATTGGGTAAAAACCATTGGCTACAACAGGGATGGTAACATCAACCGAACCGGTGGGCACATGATTGTCCGACCAGTTATCAGCAGTATTCCAGTCATTCGGATAGGCTACATCGCCGCCAACCCACTGGCCTGGAGGAACACTGCCAATAAAGATAGCACCCGTTGAAACAGGGGCAAAATAGGCGCCAAGCGTTATGACTCCCGAAGCTGTAGAGCCGGTACCGCCATAGGTTCCGCTTGTAGCCGTAGCCGGAGCTGTTCCTAAAAATATCAAAGAACCATGCACGATATGGGTATAACTTCCCAGATCTGCAATCGGACTTTTGCTGGTATTATCGACGGTCAGATTCGAATTGACTTTAATTAGGGAATTAAATGTTTTCAGCCCTGCTCCTGAAAGGTAAAGATTGTCATAGGTAGTTCCAAAAATGGTCTGGCCGGCAGCACCATTATAATATACCGTATTACCCGGATTGGTCGAAGCATTAAGGGTTGTGACGGAGCAGTTTCCACCCAGATTTAAAACCCCGGTGGCACCCTGCAAAAATGTGGATGAGCCGCTGGTTGTGGCTAAGGATGCAGTGGCAGTGACCGTCCCATTATTGGTAAAAGTAATGCCGTTTGCTATGGTAAGAAGTGTTGTTGCAGTTATGGTACCATTATTGGTAAATGCACCATTCACATTAAGTGCTGTGGCATCGGTTAATTTCCCTGAATTGGTATAGGTGCCTGAGAAAGTTGCAGTGGGAATTGTAATGGTACCTGATCCCCCGATTGTTTTTGACCCTCCGGAAAAAGAATGAATCCCTGTGCTGGCAGTGAACGTCCCATTATTGGCCAGACTCCCTGCAATGGTGAATGCGGAGGCACCTGTTTCATTCCAACCCCCCCCCTGAATTCACGGTAATATCTCCGGTGAAGGTCTTGGTCCCTGTATTGGCAAGTGTTAAGGTTCCGCTTAGGGTTGTTGTTCCTGTAACTCCAAGTGTCCAGGTGTTTGTTGCCCCGGTAGCAAATGTGGTTCCCGATCCGACAGTTAGATTTCCGCCTACTGCCAACGCAGCTCCTGTGGTATAAGTTGCCGTTCCGCTTAAAATTAAATTACCGGTAACTGAAGTTAAAGCACCTGTTTTTAACCCTGATCCCGAAATACCCAGATTACTGTAGGCAACAACCTTTATTGCCTGAGCACCTGGTCCGGTATAATTGACGGTATTGCCGGCAGTACTGACAGTAAGGGTTGTAAATGTAGGAACGGTCGTAGCGCTAATGTTCAGCGTGCTGGTGGAGGTAGCGTTATTAAATGAGGTAATGGTACTTGAACCTGAATGATTGACTATTCCGCCAGCATTGTTCGTTATACCTGTAATCGTTCCAGAACCGGTAATATTAATTGTACCGGTATTTGTAAAATTGGCTAAGGCAGTGGTTGTCGTTCCTGTGGCAGAACGGTTGATTGTTCCTGCATTTGTAAGTGTAGTTATGGCACAGGAACCAGATCCTGTTCCGCTTAAATTCAATGTTCCGGATGAACCATTCGTCAATGTACCTGTACCTGCAAGCGCTGTTCCAACAGTGAGTGTTCCACTGTTGGTATATGACCCTGTTACAGTAACGCTTCCAATGGAGGTGGTGGTTGAACCACTTAGCGTATTTGTAGTCCCTGATAAAGTATGAACCCCGGTGTAGGCAGTGAAGGTAGTGGCATTATTGGTCAGATTACCTGCGATTGTCAATGGAGCTGCCCCCGTTTCATTCCAGGTTGCACCGGAATTCAGGATAATATCTCCGGTAAAGGTTTTGGTTCCGGTATTGGCAAGTGTTAAAGTCCCCGCAACAGTTGTTGTTCCTGTAACGGTGAGTGTCCAGGTATTTGTAGCGCCGGTGGCGAAAGTAGTTCCTGAACCCACAGAAAGGTTTCCTCCAATGGTCATGGCAGCTGCCGTTGTAACAGAAGCTGTACCACTCAGGGTCAGATTTGTAACCGTGGTTCCTGCACTTAGTGTCTTCGCACCGGAACCCGAAAGGGTAAGATTGGCAAATGCATTTGTTCCTGTAATGGTCTGTGCTGCACCGTTCAGATTAACCGTGCCGGTGTTTGCGGTGAATGTGCCACTATTAGACCAACCGCCACCAACAACTATTGTTCCCGCATCTCCAAAAATTGTACCGGAATTAATCAAGCCCCCAATAACGGTTAGGGTCCCTGAGAAAGTCCCGGCAGGTGGTGCCGCATTAATTGTGCCACCGTTCGTCAAGCTGCCGTTAACCATTAAAGTAGCTGCCCCAGAGATAGTCAGTGCTGCAGCTGTTCCTGTACCTGTTGTTCCGACAGAAATACTATTACATACCGCCGCACCGTTTATAGTCGGGTATGAGGTTAACCCGTTAGGTATCGTAACATTGGTTATTGCATCCGGGACAGATCCGCAAGACCAGTTGCCGGGTGTTGTCCACAATCCGTCCAGAGCTGCACCTGTCCAAAGACCCGGAGTACAACCACTGGAATTGACATTGATCACTCCGGTATTCTGAAAGTAGGAACTTTGATTGGTCGCAGTAGATGCAGAAGAACCGTAAGACCCGTTGGCTTGTTGAGCACCATTTAAATATAAATTAATGGCTGTATGTTGAAAGGTGCCCAAGTCAGCTACAGTTGAGCCCCCGATCGAAAGATTATTGCTGATTGTCAGCTGGCTTGGAAAAACGGCCGTTTCGGGTCCCGAAAGGGTTAGATTAGAATAGGTAGGAATTGAAGAAACAGCGGTAACAGGAAATACGGTCTGACCTGTGGCTCCGGTATAGTTAACCGTATTACCGGCTGCTGAAGCAGTAAGGGTGGTTATGGTTGTGGTCCCTCCCAGATTCAGCGTACCGGTGGTTCCCTGTACTAAACTTCCCGTGCCTGCCAGGGCCGAAGTGGCTGTAATCGTTCCGTTGTTGGTCAGAACCGAAGGACTTGTAATTGTTAAGAGTGTTCCAACGGTTAAGGTTCCACTGTTGGTATAGCCACCGGTCGTAAAGGTTGCACCTGGAATTACAAAGGGGGTCCCTCCGCTCAAGGTCTTTCCCGATCCGTTAAAGGTATGAACACCTGTTCCTGCAGTATAGGTCGTTGCATTATTGATGAAATTTCCTGAAATAGTATACGCTGATCCTGATTCGCTCCATACAGCCCCACTGTTCAGGGTAATATCTCCCGTGAATGTCTTTAATCCGGTACTGTTATCGGTGTAGGTTCCGGTAATGGCAGTAGCCCCTGACACTCTAAAGGTGTAGTTTGAACCAACTGTAAGGGCTGTACCAGGGTTGACGGTAAGGGTGCCACCAACTGACAGGTTTGCACCGGTAGTCAGGACTGAGGATCCGTTCAATGTAAGCGCTCCGCCAATGGAGGTTAACGTTGAAGGAGTGGAAGCCGAAATGCTTCCGTCCAGGTTCAGATTCCCCGCAACGGTTGTACCACTGCCCATGTTTACGGTCCCTGAACCTGAAAGTGTCAGGGAATAATAGGGTATCGGGGCGATAGTCTGTGCAGAGCCATTATAAATTACCGTACCCGTTCCAATAGTAAAAGTACCTCCGGTAAATATTCCGTTACCTCCGATAGTCAGGCTCCCCGAATTCCCCAAAAGGGTACCACTGCTCATGGTCCAGTCACTAGTAATCGTGTGAGCATATCCACCCAGATCGAGTGTGCCTCCGGTACCGCTTACGGTAAAGCTGCCTCCGTTGATTGCGCCTGCCAAAGTGGCCGTACCTCCCGTTTTATTCATCAAGACAGCCCCTGTGGTCGTGAAGCCAGATAGGCTTTGAGTCCCCGAGCCGGAGATATTTATGTTTGAGCTCCCTGCAGTAAAGGTACCCGTATTGGCAAAACTTCCGTTAATGATTACCGGGTAATTCGCAGTAATCAGGGTTGCACCGGAAATGGTGACAGCTCCGTTAGCGGTTAACGCTGAAGCCAAGGAGGTTGTACCTGAACCGGAGATAGTGAGATTATAAAAAGTAGACGTACCGCTTCCATCGGTAATTGTTTGCGTCACACCGTTAAAATTAACCGTACTCGATCCGCCAGGGTTGAAGGTTCCCGCATTGGACCAGTTTCCACCAACATTCACCGTATTACCTGTCCCATTTATCGTTAAACTCCCGTTATTGGTAAGATCGGTCGAAACGGTCAGAGTGTTGGATCCGGAGATGGTTAAAGTACCGTTATTCACAAGAGTCCCGCAAACCGCGGCTGCACCTGCATTCAGAGTAGGCTGGTTTCCCCCGACAGGGATTGCAGGGATAATCACATTGGTCGACGGGGTTGGAATTCCGTCACACCAGTTCGCTGAATTATTCCAGTCGCTGCTTAAAGTTCCAAGCCAGGTACCTGAGCTACAAGCTATCGCAGTAACATTCAATGTACCGGTAGAAGTTGGCAAGAACCAGATGTCATTTTGGTTAAGTGCTCCCGACAACACACTCCCCCAGGTGCCACCATTCTGAACAGTCCCTGTAAAAGTTAGGTTCAATGTAGTAGAGGCATACGTACCAGGATCAGCCACAACACTTCCGGACAAATCAAGGGTATTGGCGATTGTCAATGCCCCAGGAAATGTTTTTATTCCACTGCCGGAGAGGGATAAGTTGTAATAATTAACTGCTAAAAGTGTCTGTCCGGCACCTGAATAGTTAACAATGTTGTGATTGGTTGTAGCATCCAGCGTCCCGGTATTCGCGGAAGTACCTCCAATAAATAAGGTGGAATTCAATCCCTGAATAAGAGATCCGATAACATCCAGCGAAGTAGTCGCGGTTAATGATACATTGTTGTCCACAATAACCCCGGAACCCACAGTTACCGTACCCCCGGCTACCGTTGGCGTACTCAAAATGATTGTACCTGTACCTGTAAAGGTTAAATTATAGAATGTCGGGTTCGTAGCGGTAATGGTTTGACCACCGCCCCCACCAAAAACAACAGTTCCGTTACCCGGAGCAAATAATGATCCGGTGCCATTCCACGCTGTGGCAGTAGGTGAATTGACATTAAGGGTACTCAGATTGCCGTTTAAGGTTCCGGCAGTGAGGGTTACATCGCCAGTGAAAGTGTGATTCAGTGCAGTTCCTGAATCAAGGTTCAGCGTTCCACCAGATCCGTTAACTGTAAGTGCACCAGCATTTACATTCCCTCCGAAAGTAGCAGTACCCCCGGATTTAGTCATTAAAACATTTCCGGTTGTCGTGAAACCGGCAATAGCCTGCGTATTTGCACCGGTGATTGTAATGGCAGAACTTCCTGCAGTAAATGTTCCGCCACTGTTAATGACCAGGTCGCCTCCAAGGGTCAACGCGAAATTGCCGGTGGCTAATGTAGTACCGCTATTAATGGTCAGTACTCCGTTACTTGTAAGTGCAGAACCTAAAGTCGCTGTTCCTGCTCCCGAAAAGGTAACATTGTTAAAGGTGGCAGATCCGGTGATGGACGGAGCAGTACTATTAAAAATAACAGTACTCGAGGCCCCGGTAAATATACCGCTGTTCGACCAGTCACCCGAAACCGTTAGGGTATTGGCCCCTGAAACAGTCAGGGTCGCACCGCTGTTAATCGTCAAATTGTTACAGGTCGCTGCAGCGCTGATCATTGGGGCGTAGGTTGTTCCGGAAGGGATTACTACATTTGTAGAAGCTGAAGGAACACCATTGCACCAGTTTGAGGCAGTGTTCCAGTCCGTACTTGTTCCTCCCAACCAGGTACCTGAGTTACAACCGCCTGTGACAGTCATTGTTCCGGTAGATCCTGAAAGGAACCAGGTATCACTTTGATTCAGTGCACCTGACGCACTGCTTCCCCAGGTCCCTGAAGGCATAAATACTCCGCCCAGCGACATGGTGACTGCCGTTGATGCAAAACCCGCCGGGTCGGCCTGAGCACTTGCGGTGATGGCTAATGTTCCGCCAATCGCTGTTATGCCGGAAAACGTCTTGGTGCCGGCGTTTGAAAGACTCAGATTATTGTAAGAAATAACCGGGATTGTCTGGCCCCCTGAACCGTTAAAGTTTAAGGTGCTGGTTCCAGGGGTATAAGTGTTGGTCCCCGAAGTAAATGTTCCGGCAATACCAATTGTTCCGGTGCCGGCCAGTATCCTGATCCCTGCTCCGCTGCTGGTCAGGTTATAATAATTGAAAGCGGGGATGGTTTGTGAAACTCCCCCATTGAAGGAAACGGTATTGCCAATTGCCGTGGCTGTAATCGTAGAAATACCGGATGTGCCTCCAATATTCAGGTTCCCTGCTGTCCCCTGGGTTAAAGTCCCTGTTCCGGACAAAGCCGTCGAAGCATTGATCGTACCATTGTTGGTTAAGACAGCTGGGCTGGTAATCGTAAGTAATGTTCCTGCACTCAACGTTCCGGTAACAGCATAAGCAGCACCAGTGCCCGAGAAGGTGATAGATGGAATTAAATTGGTAGTTGCCCCGCCGATGGTTTTGGCTACACCGGTAAAAGTATGAGTCCCTGAATTGGCGCTAAAGGTTGTCGCATTATTTAAAAGGCTCCCGCCAAAATTAATTGAGGCCGCTCCGGTTTCATTCCAGGTACCGCCGGAATTAATCGTAACATCGCCGGTGAATGTCTTTGCACCGGTATTTGCAAGGGTCAGGTTTCCAGTAACCGATGTCGTTCCGGTAACTCCCAGTGTCCATGTATTCGTTGCTCCGGTAGTTAACGAAGTTCCTGATCCGATGGTAAGATTCCCTCCAACAGTTAATGCTGCTCCTGTTGTAGCGGTAGCAGTGCCGCTAAAAGTCAGGTTGCCTCCTACGGTAGTTATGGCCCCGAATGTCTCTGCACCACCACTGAGTGTAAGATTGGAATAAGAAGTTACTTTAAGCGTTTGTCCCGTTCCGGTGTAGTTTACCACATTACCTGCCGCTGTAGCAGTAAGTGTCGATATGCCTGCTGAACCTCCAATATTTAAAACTCCGGATGTACCCTGGGTTAAACCACCAGTCCCTGAAAGAGCTGTTGCCGCATTTATTGTGCCGTTATTCGTCAGCACGGCTGGGTTGGTGACCGTCAGAAGTGTTCCAACCGATAAAATCCCCGTATTGGTATAAGTGGTGCCTGTACCTGAAAAGGTTACTGATGGAATGGTATTTGTAGTTGACCCACCGATTGTTTTGGTTACACCAGTAAAGGTATGAGTACCTGAACCTGCACTATAGGTTCCGTTATTGGTCAGGTTTCCCGCAAAGCTAACTGCAGCAGCTCCGGATTCTGTTAATGTACCATTTATTATTACATTGTTGCCAAAGGCCAATGTAGCCGCAGCACTCTCGGTCAGAGAACCGCCAGTTGCAATGGTTACTGCACCTGTAAATGTTTTGGTTCCTGTTGCAGAGGAAATAGCCAGTATTCCACTGGTTCCGCCACCAACCGTAGTTGTACCGGTGACCGTTAATCCATAACCTGCGGCTGTAAAAGTTGTTCCGTCACCGATTATAAGATTGCCCCCGATAGTTAAAGCGGCAGAAGTTGTAGTTGAAGCAGTTCCGCTTATTCCGCTTAAGTTGAAATTCCCAGCTACTGATAAACCGCTAGCCGCCAAAGTTATTGCACCTGTACCCGACAGCGTCAGATTACCATAAGTGAGTCCGGTAACAGCCTGACTGGAACCATCATAATTAACTGTACTGGCAGCATTGAGCGCTCCCGAAGAGAACGCTGGCATAGTTCCACCAACATTAAATACTCCGGAGCTGGACATAGTTAACGAACCAGTTGCCGAAACATTAAAAGAACTTGCATCCAGTGTACCATTTATGGTCAGACCAAAAATAGTATTTGTGCCCGGAGTATCTACTGTAACCGTATGGTTTGCAGCAATTACAACATTGCTTCCGGCAGTAGGCACGACTCCACCTACCCATGTTGAACCAATATTCCAGAAACCGGTCTGTGCAGATGTAAAAGTTTGAACCGTTCTAAATGTAGCTATGGCACCTGACCATTGCGAGGTCGCACTTATGGTACCATTGGCTGTCGCGGTTCCGAGGGCTGAAGCATTGTAATCAAGAGCATATATGTGGGTATTATTGGTTGCTGTTCCGCTTGTTCCTCCTACCACATTCGAAAAAGAGGTAATGGTAGCGGGCAGTATAGTACCTAAGGTTGCCGTACTATTTGAAAATGCAATTGCTCCAACCCAAATCTCTGTTGCATAAGTAGTTGTTGGTGTAGTCCCGGTACTAGCAGCTGTACCACTCGCTCCGTTATTGAAAATTGATTGATCTAATGCTAATGTACCGCTGTATTCAGCGATAACAGCAGCTGCCCGAAGACTATTAGCCAAAGAAATTGTGATTCCGGTACTTGCACTTTGTACATTAGAGGCATACCAGATTTCGGTGGTGTTTCCCCCTGTATTTGTTGCCTGGGTAGCCCGTACCCAAGTTGCTCCTGCCTGTGTTATACCGTTCACTTGCGCTGCAGCAGTACCATGAGTGGTAATAAGTGCAACCATAGTGTTTCCATTCACAGGTGTTGAGGTAAGTGCGGTCATTGTTATTGAATTTCCACTATTTACGCTTCCTGTAGTGAACTGCACCCTGGTTTGAGCAAATAAATCATTACCTGCTAAAAACATTATAATCAATAATACCACCGCCTTTGCCCCTGCAAGCATTTTGCCACAATATTTCAGTTCTCTTCCCTTTGAAAATAAATGCTTTTCCCGGCCTTGGGAGTCTGAACTCATCAAATAATCTGTCTGGTAGCCAGATAGGGTGGCATTATTTTCATTTGGTGTTGAGTTGGTAAGGAGAATGGTTTTCATATCCTTGGTTTTTTGTTTTCAGTTGATTAATTAAAGGCAAAGTCCTGGTGTTCGGGGGGGCTATCGTTGGTCCTGCTACATAGTTACCGGACCTAATTTCTTTCGTTTCAGGAACGATTCAACATTGAAGAGCATGGTGAAACGAATCGTATTGGCCAGCGGATTATTGGGCACAACCGGGAGTACATAAGAGACATCGATTGCCGCAATATTGAGTTTAACCCCTACCCCAGCCGTAAAATATTTCCGGTTTCCCTTATATGGGGATTCATTAAAATAACCGGCACGGACTGCAAAAAGCTTCCGGTACCAGTATTCAGCACCGACAGAAACCGTAACCTCCTGAATCTCTTCCTTAAGACCTCCGGGGGCATCGGTAAAAGAGCTAAAAATTGAACTGATTACCGATTTACTCGAATTATTATCAGGAGTAACAACCACTGTGCCATCCGTATTGTAAGTCACTATATTGGCAGGTGTGGGTACCATCAGCTTATTCAAATCAAGCGAAAAAGAGAGAGAACTGGAATCTTTTAACTGAGTAGTGAAGGTGGTTCCCAGTTTCATATTAGCCGGTAGGAATTCTTTTGTTTTCCCCTGATCATACGATATTTTTGAACCTAAATTGGAGAAATTGGCCCCTGCAGCGATTGAATTACTTGATTCCTCGCCACCTAACCGGGTGTGATAGTAAAAAGAGACATCTGCTGCGAAAGCATTCCCTGCACTATAGGATGAGGCTCCTGCCTGAGTTCCTCCGAAACCACCGGCAAGATCTGAACGGATAAACCTCAGGGCGATTCCCCCTGAAAAATTATCGGATAACTTCCTTGAGTAACTGAAATCGAGGGCAAATTCACTCGGATTTATACTTCCCAGAGTACTTTTATTTACATCGGTCACCGTAACCGTACCCATTGAAAAAAACCGCAGGGAACCTCCAATCGCCTGGGTTGGGTCGAGCTGGTAAAACCCGGAAAGATAACCAAGATTCACGTCACTAACCAGCTGACGCAACCAGGGGGTAAAAGAGAGTGAAAATCCCCACTTATCAATTGCGAAGGCAAATTTCGAAGGGTTCATGTATTGTGAATTTGCATCCGGAGATGTGGCTGCTCCAACCTCACCCATTGCACCATGACGTGAATCAGGGGTAATCGTAAGAAACGGAACCGCCGTGGAAACCGGATTGTACCGAACCTCCTGACCGTTCGCAACATGCCGGCCAACAATCATTAAATCCAATAAAATAGAAAAAATAACGAGGATGGTTCTTAATTTCATAGTTCAGTCATTTAGAAGGTTATCATGAAGGCTGCAACACAATTTTTAATCATTTGGTTCCAAATGAAAACATTTCCTGGAAATTATTCATTTCCAAAGACATCTA
>Ga0364857_10027_pt1 | contig 48627 bp, 35 predicted proteins | sample SorcelAu500001C6_2_FD_206910 | JGI IMG/M metagenome (GOLD analysis project Ga0364857, IMG submission 206910) | Enriched cells from Trout Bog Lake Hypolimnion, Wisconsin, USA - BchlTB.Aug20.5000.01 .C6 | ecosystem: Environmental > Aquatic > Freshwater > Lake > Hypolimnion/Profundal zone | place... | reverse complement strand
GCATGCGTTTCTTACCTTCTTTCTGTTTTTCCAGCAGTTTGCGTTTACGGCTTATGTCACCGCCATAGCATTTTGCGGTCACATCCTTGCGCATCGCCGAGATGGTTTCGCGGGCTATGATCTTCGCGCCTATAGCGGCTTGTATGGCTATTACAAATTGCTGCTTGGGCAGCAGGTCTTTCAGTTTAGCGCACAGCTTGCGGCCAAAATCCGTTGCGCGGCTGCGGTGTATCAGGGCGCTCAGTGCATCCACCGGATCGCCGTTCAGCAGTATGTCCATCTTCGCAATATCGCTCTCACGGTAGTCCAGCGGATTGTAGTCGAAAGAGGCATAGCCGCGGGTGCAAGACTTTAGCTTATCGTAGAAGTCAAATACGATCTCCGTCAGCGGCATTTCAAATATCAGCTCCACACGCGTAGGCGTGAGGTAATGCTGGTTTATCAGCAGGCCGCGCTTGCCCAGGCACAGGCTCATGATATTGCCTATATAGTCCGGCAGGGTGATGATCTGCGCCCGTATAAAAGGCTCTTCTATGCGGTCTATACTGCTCGGCTCGGGCATTTCGCTCGGGTTGTTCACCACGATCATTTTCTCCTTGTCCCGCGTCTTGTAGGCACGGAAGCTCACGTTGGGTACGGTCGTGATCACTGTCTGGTTGAACTCACGTTCCAGCCGCTCCTGTATGATCTCCATATGCAGCATGCCCAGGAACCCGCAGCGGAACCCAAAGCCCAGCGCCTGCGATGTCTCCGGCTCAAAGGTCAGCGAGGCATCGTTCAGTTGCAGCTTTTCCATGCAGTCCCGCAGGTCTTCAAAATCATCCGTATTCACCGGGAATATCCCCGCGAACACCATCGGCTTTACCTCCTGGAAACCCCGCACAGCATCGGTAGTAGGGTTGGCTATCGTAGTGATGGTATCACCCACCTTTACCTCTTTAGCGTTCTTTATGCCCGTTATTATGTAGCCCACATTGCCCACGCTCACTTCCTGCTTGGGCGTAAGCGCCAGCTTCATGATACCCACTTCATCCGCCACATAATCGGCATCCGTATGTATGAATTTTATCTTGTCATTCTTTCTCAGTGTCCCGTTAAACACCCTGAAGTATGCTATGATACCCCGGAACGAGTTGAACACGCTGTCAAATATCACTGCCTGCAGCGGTGCATTAGGGTCGCCGGTGGGTGCAGGTATGCGCGCTATTATAGCAGCCAGTATCTCCTCTATGCCTATGCCCGTTTTGCCGCTCGCCAGGATGATGTCTTCCGGCTTGCAGCCTATCAGGTCCACGATCTGGTCGGTCACCTCGGGTATCATGGCGCCGTCCATGTCTATCTTGTTGATGATGGGTATTATCTCCAGGTCGTTTTCCAGCGCCAGGTACAGGTTGCTTATGGTTTGTGCCTGTATCCCCTGGCTTGCGTCCACCAGCAGCAGCGCGCCTTCGCAGGCAGCCAGCGCACGGCTCACCTCATAGCTGAAGTCTACGTGGCCGGGAGTATCTATCAGGTTCAGTATGTATTTCTGGCCATTGAGCTCATAGTCCATCTGGATGGCGTGGCTCTTTATGGTAATGCCTTTTTCACGTTCCAGGTCCATATCATCCAGCACCTGCGCCTGCATATCGCGGGAGGATATGGTTTTGGTGAACTCGAGCAGGCGATCAGCCAATGTGCTTTTGCCATGATCAATATGGGCTATGATACAGAAATTACGAATGTTTTGCATATATATTCTTACCCCCTCGGTAAGGGCGGGCAAAGGTACGGATTTAATGGCTGATTTGCGTTAATGGTTTATGTGAAATTTGAGGGCGATTTCGGTTATTATTTAGAAGAAAAAGGCTATGTTCTTCATAGAATTTGGTCAACAAAATGGTGGAGAAAACCAGATGAAGAATTTCAAAAGCTTTAAAAAAGCAATAGAAAAATTAAAATTGACCTTAAGCTAAAATGCATGCCTATGCTATTGATTCCCGAAAACATTCAGTATTTTACCAACTATCCCGGATATGCATTGGTTTTTCACATAACGCTAAAGTGTTCTACTAATGATCATGAAACAGTGTTGTAGGTCCTGCTTGTTCTTTGTAATTCTGCTCTGGTTTGCAGGGCATGGCGGCGTTTATGCCCGGCAGAAAGAACAGACAAAGGTAGACTCCCTCCTTAAAGAATTACCCCATCAAAAAGAAGATTCCAATAAGGTGAACCTGCTTTCGGCATTAGCCTATTATTATTACCTCATCGATCCTGATGCGGGTATAAAATATGGCCTGCAAGGCCTGGAGCTGGCTGAAAAAATAGAATTCAAAAGAGTGGATTGGCTATGCAATAATATAGCATCAGATTATAAAATGAAGCCGGATTACCCAAATGCGCTTAACTATTTTTTCAAAGAGATCACAATAGCTGAAGAATTAAACGATTCAGTCTGCTTCGCTGATGCATATTATTCGGTAGGTGATACTTATTACTACCTGGGAGATTTCGCCAAAGCGCTTGAGGTTAATTTTAAAGCATTAAAACTGTATGAAAGAATAGGAGATAAAGACAGGATCGGAGACCTGTTCAATAATATTGCTGTAGATTATCAAAAACAAAGCCCGCCACATTATCCTGAAGCATTATCCTGGTTTTATAAGTGCATAAAAATAAATAATGAGATTGACAATGAAAGTTCTATTGCACTGGCATACAGTGGTATAGCAGAAGTGTACATGAGCGAGCATAATTATGCCGCGGCTTCAAACTACCTGGATACTTCTTTAAAAATAGCTGAAAAATGCGGAGACGGGCACACAAAAGCATGGGACCTCTGTGACTTCGGGATTTGCTACCTTTCTATGGTAGAAGATACTTCCTTTAAGTACCCGCATAACGGCATTATACCTATGGGCAGAAATGCACTGCTGCATGCCGCTATACATTACCTGGAGCGCGCGCTTGATACAAGTTTTATTTTGCACAAGATCGATGTTATACAGCTATGTTATAAGCATCTTGCCGAGGCATACAAACTGGCGGGTGATTATAAAAATTCATTGGCAGCTTTCGAAAATTACACCATAAATAAAGACTCTATTTTTTCAAGGGGGAATCATGATACGATCATAAAAATGGAGATGGACCTGAAGTATGAACAGGCAACAATGGAAACACAAAAGAAAGCAGAACTGAGATTGCAAAAACAACGAAACTTATCCTACATGGGTTTGGCAGGTGTGATCATGTTGTTAGGCTTTTCATTTTTCATTGTAAAAGAAAGGCGGAAGTCTGAGAAATTATTGCTCAATATCCTGCCCTCAGAAGTTGCAAACGAATTAAAAGCAAAAGGAAGGAGCGATGCAAAACTATTTGACCATGTAACAGTAATGTTTACAGATTTTGTGAATTTCACACAAGCCGGCGAACATATGAGCCCGAATGAACTGGTAAATGAACTGCACACCTGTTTCAAAAATTTTGACGAGATAACACGCAAATACGGCATAGAAAAAATAAAGACTATCGGCGATGCCTACCTGGCAGTAGCCGGCCTGCCATCCCCAGACCCCCTGCATGCTGAAAATGTAGTAAGAGCCGCTAAAGAGATAAACGCCTTTATGCAGGACAGGGTGGCAAAACATGGTAACAGTACCTTTCAGATACGCATAGGCGTGCATAGCGGCAGTGTAGTTGCCGGGATAGTGGGTATAAATAAATTCGCCTACGATATCTGGGGTGATACGGTGAACACAGCCGCAAGAATGGAACAGAACAGTGAAGCCGGCAAGATAAATATCTCACAAACCACTTATGACCTCGTGAAAGGCCAGATTGCCTGTACTTATCGTGGCGAAATAGATGCCAAGGGTAAGGGGCAGCTGAAAATGTATTATGTAGGGTAGGTAGGGAAATAAAATGACTACAAACATAAATCCTGCATTTGAGGTGCGGGATTTATGTTTAGATTAATGATTGTAATATTGAGTGCCCAAAAATTATCAGTGCTGGTTACCGGTGCCGTTGCTTTGATAGCAGCCCATATCCGCTCCCGGTGGGGTGATGGCGGTAGCGCCATAAACAGGGTCTATTGGCACTACCACATTAGGCGTAAAGCCGGTATACCCCTTGCCAATGGCAGGAGAGCCGGTTTGTAAATGAAAATTATACGGGTTGGCATTACCCACACCGATATAATCGATAACATAACCTGAAGGACATGGCAAAGGATAATTCACAAACATCGGGTTGTTTTGTTCAGCCAGCGCATCAGCTGAATATATTGCGCCCAGGGTATAACCTCCGGGGAGATATGTAGAAGGGTTAGGGAAATCAGTAGATTGTGGTATAGTGACGTTGCCGGGAGGATAAAACTGGTCCACTATAGAAATAGAGTCGCCATAGTTGTAGGTATTGCCGTAGAAAAGGTTGGCAGTATCTGCAACAGGGTTGCTGACAACGCGGAAGCCTACTTTGCAATTTACTATAAGGTTATTGTAAGCCTGCCCCCTTGCATTTTGCTCATAATCAATATTAGCCCCGTGCGCTGTTGACGACTGCCGCCAGCCACCATTGATGTAAGTGTTGTTGTATACATCTATCTGGCATTCCGGATCGGTGGTAGAGGCTCCTTTATTGGAAGCCTTGGTGCCATTTGTACAAGTGCCCACGAAGAGGTTATAAGCCATAATACCTACTGTGCCTTGCTTGGCATTGAGGCAGTCGCCCGATGTATAACCATTCTTCTCAAATGTGTTGCGCATAACACAAATTTTGCCGCTTGCAAAGCGAATACAATCATCCACATTGCCATAAAACCAGGAGTCTTCTACAATCATGTAACCGTTAACACTAGAGAAATATACAGGCCATGACGGGCTTTTGAGCCCAACTATTGGTGCGATGTTATAATTATGCCCTGCAAACTCGATGTGCGTCCACTTGATGACGCACAGGTGACAGGATGTATCGCAGGCAATACCACACCAGTTGCGCGCAGAAGTAAAGGCTGAATCGGTGGAAGGTGTTGTAGCGGCGGAAACATTGTCCTGCTTATTACTGCCGGTAAGGCCGGGTACTGTGATCCAGATAGGAGCAGTGGCAGTGCCTAAGGAGATAAATGTACCCATTACGTGGATAAATGCATAAGGGTTGATGACATTGATGGTGACACCACTTTGAATAAATAGGGTGTCGCCGGCATTTATGGTCACTGCGCTATCCATGTAGTATGTTTTGCCGGCCACTAAGGTGCCTTTGAGCGTGCCTTTGAGTGTGTCGCTTGTAATACCCGATGCACTAACCACAGGTGCTTTTGAGATATAGGTATAATCGTTGCCCATTCTTTTACAAGCAGTAAAAAGACTTAGGTTAGCAGCTATGACGAGGAAGAAGATGGTAATTTTTTTCATAAATCTTGTAATTAGTATTATAAAAATCAATTGAGTTTATAACGAAGGCCAAACAGGTAGTTCCTGCCGTAAATGCTTTTTTCAACCAGTGTTTTCCCATCTGCAAGGTTTTGATAAGGCAGTTCAAGCGCGGGATTTTTAGCGTTAGTGAATTCCGAATTGGATACATTCAGTTCGAGTATGGTTGCTGTGTTTAAGAGGTTATGCAGCTTGGCATAAACGGAAAGGCGTTTTGCAATACGTTTTTCGCAGGAGAAATCAAGATAAGTTGTTCCTTTCTGGTAATAATCGAGGCCAACAAATTCAGATAATAATGCGATGTGCCTGCCGGTATATTGTGCTGATAGCTGGGCATCGAACCCAAGGACCGGATTTTTATAGAATGCGGATAGGTTACCCACATTGGCTGCCTGGCCTTGCAGAGGACGGGTTTCGGTAGCTGGTACGATGAGCCCGGCGGCATTCACCGACAGATCATTGACGGTTATGGCTGAATGGGTGTATGTATAATTTGCTGTTACACCAAAATAATGGAAGTATTTAGTGTATGATGCTTCGGCTCCGTAATTGATGGCATTGCCACCGGGTACATTTTCAGGCTGGAGGTATTCGGCGGAAGGTTTGTTGAGGCGTGTTATCAGGTATTCGATGGGGTCATCAATATTCTTGTAGAATATGCCCAGTAACAGTTGTTCCCTGCCTTTATGTTTAGGGAATAATTCATAACGGGCATCGAAATTTTGCGCTATAGAATGATTGAGGTAGGGATTGCCGATCTCTGTAAACTCTTCTCCGGTGAAGCTGTAGTTAACCAATTCGAAAAACCCGGGACGGCTGATAGACTCGTAATAAGACAGCCTTAGGTTAGTGGTTTCGTTAAGTGCATATTTCAAATGCAGGCTGGGCAATACATCGGTATACTTGTATTTACTTGCAACTTCATCCAATGCGGCGCTATTCTGATACAAACTGTCGTATAAATAGGTATGCTCCATACGGACACCGCCTAATGCTTCAAGTTTGTTATCGAAGAAGGATACTTTAAACTGGCCGTAGACAGCATATATGTTTTCATGCACTTTATAGGTCAATGAGTTGCCGGGGTCTCCTAAAGGATTTGAAATAGACATTGGGGAATCAGCCACTGCAGGCAGGGTAGTAAAGGGTAAATTGGTGTTGATAGGAGATACAGAATAGTCATTGTAATAATTATACCTGTTTTTGTCCCGGTCCATTCCACCAATTTTAAAAGCTACATCCTTTCCGAAAATTGAAGGTGTGTAAGTAAGATTGGCAAATCCCTGTATATCCTGGTCGTTTGTTTTCTCCCAGCTTTTTGAAAATCCGTCGTATATCAACGGGGTTTTTTGTATCACGTGATTTGTGTCTAAAATGAAATTCTGGCCGGTAGTAACTTGTGTCATATCCGGCACATCACGGGTTGATTTATTAATGGCTCCTGTCCAGTCGAAAACAAGTTTGTCGGCAAGTACATGTTTACCCTTTAATTTAAAGCTGAGGATCTTGTCAACACGCTGAGCGGTGCGATCTTTATAACTTACTATTCCTTGTCCCGGGCCTGCACGGTTAGGGCCTACAGTTGTATCGGTGATATACCTGTCTTCCAGCTGGTTTAAATTCAGGAACAGTCCGTAGAGGTCAATAGTGTTTTTATCATTGATCTTATAGTCAATATTTGTGTGCAAACCGGTGCGCGCTTCTTCAGTGCAGTATTTTCGGGTCTCGATATCATCAAATTCGGCCAGATTATTTGCACCGGGCTGGGAAGAAGGCTTAAAGAAAATATTATCGGTCTGCTTATAAGTATTCTGGTAACTGCCGGCAAACATGATCCCCAGTTGCTTATGCTTCATAAAGCGATCGCCAACAGCTAAACTAAATAAACCGTTAGGAGGAGCCTGCACATGGCTGATATTTGAACTGCCTAAAGGCAGATCGGTGATCTTTGCCTGGTATGTAGAACCATAGATTTGGGAAGGGTCATTCTGGGCAATAGCTTTCTGGTTAAATTTATTGAATGAGGCATCAAAATTATTTTCATTGTAGCCGGTGGCAGCAGTAGCGGAAATGACAAGATGATCAGGCGCTTGTTTCATGGCAATGTTAGTTACGCCGCCTATCGCATCTCCTTCCATATCAGGTGTAAGCGATTTGATCACCTCGACCCTGTCTACTAATTCAGCTGGGAATACATCCAGTGGCACATACCTACCCTTATCATCAGGGCTGGCAATTTTCACCCCATCCACAGTGGTGTAGTTGTATCTTTTGTCCATACCCCTGATAGCCGCATATCTTGCATTGCCATTGGCGTCCCGCTGCATCTGCACGCCGGATACACGCTGCATTACATTGGCAACAGTAATATCAGGCAGCAATTCAATGGTGCGTGCAGACATGATATTCATTACCTGGGTGGAATTCTTCTCTAAGTTCCTGGCTTCTTCATCACTGCCGGTTTTTAGTTTTGCACTGATCATAACTTCATTTAACAAAGATGAAGAACTCTCCAGCACGGCATTAATAACTGTGGACTGATCATCTTTGATTGAGATATGCGTGCTGAACGTTTTATAGGACGCATATTTTATGGTCAGTGCATATTCACCGATAGGTACGTTTTTTAAAGTATAAGTGCCATCCAGGCCTGTTACGGAACCATATGTTGTATTGTCGAGCATGACTATTGCCCCGGCAATGGGATCGCCGCTTTGTTTATCGCTCACAATACCTTTGATGGTGGCTGAAAAGCTATTGACAGTAAGTGTAAAACATAACGCAATAAATAGGAATATACCTTTTACAGATGGAAACATTCTTTTGATTTTTTTGCAAAAGTATATGCTGCAAGGTCTTTAGTAAAGCAAACACAAGAAGGCAACAATTATTTAATAGTAAATAAACAATTAAATAATGTTGGATTTTTCGGCTAGTGTTTTATCTATATGCGTATCAATCTCATAAAGTCATAAAATCTTCATTTTCGCCTTGGAGTATTTTAAAAAGAGAAGGATAATGAAAATCCCGCACGACAAGATGCGGGATTTCTATTTTTAATAGGTCTTCTGTTTCTTTTCGATCTCGGGGAGTTCTTTTTTGTATTCAGTTACGTCCCACTTCATGTTCCAGTTGCTTAGATAATCAGCGAGTGGCCCGAGGCCCACTTCCGCCCTTCTTTTGTCAACATTATCAGGGTCTTCAAGCGGAGATAAAAAATACTTGCCGTTTTCATCACTTTGTATCTGGCTGCCATAGATCTGTTTTTTGCCGTGGCGGATGGCCACCCGGTCTTCGAGTAGTGCGAGGGCTGATGGCTGTGCCTTGTTGTTTTTAACTGCCTCGCGCATCATAGGGAGGTATTTATCCTGTATTGGCAGATCGGAGTGCTGGATGACAAGGAAGATGGTTTCGTTGCCCTCCGCGCCAACTACATCCGGCCCAACCCAGCCATACTGGTCTAGTATGGCCTGCACCTTTATAAGGTCTATGGAGTCGTAGTATGTAATTGTTTTCCAGAGGTCTTTCATTTCTTTTGACTGCATGCCGTACTTTTTTTGAATGTCTTCCATCTGCATGCGGTATTTCTGGTCGTTCTGCATTATTGTATCGAGCGTATGCACCAGCGGTTTATCCAAGCCTTCTTCTGCCTTGTCTTTGTTTTGCTGCACGAGGCCGCATAGCGGTTTCCAGCGGGCATCATTGTGCAGGCTCACGAGGTCGGCATCAACGAGCAGGTGGCCTATGTCGCTGTAATAGCCTTTTTCAGCGATCCTGTTCAACTGGAAGAAAGCAGAGTCCTTATTGCCTGCCTGCGCCCATGAGCAGCCGGCATTATAGCGATCATCCGGAGCACCCTTCCAGCCATTGGATGCAAAGGCGTGAGAGAATGCCTCGGCAGATTCCTTGTACTGTTTGGCATCATAAAAAGCCATGGCTTTTTTTATCCAGTCGGCATATTCGGCAGTGGATTGTGCGTAACTGGCGCAGGAGAATAATGAAAGCGAGATGCAAAGCATTAATTTCTTTAGCATAACCGAGGTTTTAAAATGAGTGATATTCCGAAATTAATAACTATTCTAATGCAGAGGTAGTTAAAAGCCCTAAATTGGTGGGCTTTTAACTATAATTATTGCTCTTCAATACGATACCATTTTACCTTGTGGTCTTTTACTCTAAAGGTCGTTTCCCCATTTGTATAGCCTACTGTATTTGAAATTAAGTAGTTGACCGGACTGCCATTTAACATTGCAGGCTGAAATGAGATCTCACTATTGTTCAAAAGGTTGTAGAGCTTAGCGTCAATTTCCTTTACCAGTTTTTGTGTTTTATCTATTTCAGCTCCTACATGGAAGATGCCATCATTTTCAAAATAAACAATGCTGCCTTTTGTATTTATTATAACGTTAGAGATGACAAGAAAATACTCTCCGTTTTTCAGTTTGGCAAATTCTGTTTCCATATTTCGCATCACGTAGTTACAGAGGCTCTTATCATTGCCGGTAATTGTGGGTTTTGAAACATTTTTACTATACACGTATTCATAGATCTTTTCACCGTTCAATTTGATTGGAGGGTCAGCCCAATTGATCTTTTGCGTGTGGGTTTTGCCAGTTACTGAATCTTTTTCTTCGATACTGCTTTGTGGTTTTGGCTTTGCAAATTCGATTATATTGCCGTTATATTTTAAAATATTTCCCTGTCTTTCAGGTTTCTGTGAAAAGCTGTTTTTAGAAAAACACAGTATGCATATTAATACCAGTTGTAAGCAGACAAGCATTTTGTTTTTAGCAGCAAATGATGATTTGCGTGTGAGCATAAGGATTGGTTTAAATCAATGATACATCGAAATTAATAAGAATATTGAATGTTAATAAGAATAGCCCGCAAATTAGTGGGCTATTAACTATAATTATAGAGTGGATTGTAATTGTTGGAATGCTGTAGCTTATGGCTCTTCGCTAAAGAATAACCTGTTCCCAAAAGGGTCTACGACGCCTACCACAATGGCTTTGGGATTCCATTCGGGTACATTTATGCCGGGGCGGTTGTACTTATAGTTTTTGGCAATAATCTGCCCATGATATGCCCGCAGGTCCTTAAAATCATCAATGGCCACTTGTATTCCAGGGCTGCCATCTCCGTGATGTTCAGACAGGCGAAGCACAATGTCCCGTAGGGATATTTGCATATAAACAGGCGAGTTTTCAGGTTTATGTTCCCAATCTATTTTAAAGCCAAGCCAATCAATATAAAACTGAATAGCTTTATCATAATCGAATATACGGATAATGGGAAGGACTTGTGACATCGCCAAAATTTTTTAAAAAAATAATATTTTCAGTTTAAAGGCAAGCGTATTCGTTTATTTCCCAGAGCCAGTTAGCCGGTTTTTTTTACCTGCCACCTCTTCCTCCCCGCCCGCTTTGTTGTGTTTTTGGTGTGGCTGAAGCGTCTTTGGTGGGCAAGACCGTGCCGCTGATACGAATAAAAGGATATGGTTTTGGTGTGGCGTTGGAGGTGATAAATATTTCGCTTTTAAAAGAGCCTACGGCTGTGGGGTCTTTGGGGCTATAGGTAACAAAGATGAGTGTTTTCTTATGCGCCTTAATGGGTTTTTGCGGGTATTCAAATTTAAAGTCGCCGCTTTCGCTGGTCATATCGGTGATGAGCAGGGCGGTATCGCCGGTATTTTTTATTTCAAACTGGTAGCGGGGTTCTTCGCCGGTAGCTATTGAGCCGTAATCATAAACACTGTCACAGTTCACGAATTTTATGGAGGGGAGGTTTTGTGCGTGGGTATTGGCACAAAAAAATGAAAAGCCCAATAAGAACAAGATTACTTTGTACACCATAATATTCGGTTTGTGCGAAGATAACAGATAATGGTTAATGGTTAATTGTTAATGGATAATTTGATAGTATGGGTATTGTTAAAAATAATTAAGCATTTTTTCTTTTTTCTTTTTAGTTTTGCAGCAACAATGGTTCCCCACCGCCGGTGGCGAGGGGATGAAAAGGGAATCCGGTGAGAATCCGGGACATTACCCGATGCTGTTAGCTCCATTAAAAGCTTTTTTGCTACCTGAATAGCCACTGTCCTGGTAATGGACGGGAAGGCCGCGAAAAAGTGGAGTAAGTCAGAAGACCTGCCTTTGTATTATGCTTATCGCTGCTTTCGGGATCAAGAGCACAGATGAGATAAAGGCGGGGCGTCCCTGTTTTTCTCTGTATCTGATTTTTTACCCGGGGTTGTATAAGGATTTGGAACGTAGTTTTTTTAACCAATTTCTATATGCGCACATTTACATTATTGTTTTCAGCTCTTGTACTCGGTACAACAGTTAATGCCCAGACAGTGGCTACATTTGATGATCTCACGTTGCACGGCAGCGATACGGAGTATGTTAATTATACAGCTCCCGGCACAAATACCGGTTTTAGCGACGGGTTAGCTTATTTCCCGTGTGTGTATGATACTTCGTCTACGTATGGCAACTCATGGGCCGGTGGCTTTGCTTATTCAAACTGGACAGATAGTACTACGGTTGCAGGTTTTGGTGCAGATAGTGTTTTCTATCAAGACCCAAGTATGGAATATACTGCAAAAACGGGCAAGGGATACGGTGGTTCGGCAAATTATGCAGTAGCCTTTTGCAGCAATCCCGTTACCTATGCTTATTCCATAAACCTTCCGCTAACGGGTGGTGCAGTGGGGCAACCGGTCAGGGGCTTTTATGTGACTAACACCTGCTATGCATACAGCAGTATGAAATACGGCGATGAGTTTAACACCGCATTTACCGACAGCAGCTGGTTCTTACTTACAGTGAAAGGTTATGTAGCCGGTGTGCTGACAACCGACAGTGTGAATTTTTACCTGGCCGATAGCGGCAATATTGTAAAAACATGGGAATGGGTGAACTTATTGCCTCTTGGCCATGTAGACAGCCTGCAATTTTCACTTAGTGCAAGCAATAACACCGGTGGATATATGGACGTACCTGCTTTCTTCGCCATGGATAACTTCACTACCAACGAAACAGACGCTTCTGTAAAGAATGTGCAGCCATCTTATGCAGCGAAGGTTTATCCTAACCCTGTTATCAATACACTGTATGTGGATGTAACGGATAATACCATGCAGCAAATGCAAGTGATGGATATGGCTGGCAATGTTATGTGTAACTATACTATAACAGGAAACCATACTGAGATCAATACCGCAAACTTTGCAGCCGGTATGTATGTGTTGCAATTGTCTGGGAATGGAAAGAATGCGCAAACAAAGTTTGTGAAGCAATAGTATTTGTAAGCCAGAGGGTAAAAGTAAAACCCAAAAGTGGTTTATGTGTGAATAGTATTACCTGGATTTTTATGAAGTTTTTTTATTTTTTATTTTTTACTTTTTACTTGTGCGAAGCGCATGCCCAATATGCACCACAGGCAGGTCTGTCCGGCAGCACTGCTATCAGCGGGTCTAGTAGTGTGTTTGTGGCATGGGCTACGCAATGTAGTATTTATCGCGGGTTGATGAATATTGCCGATCCTTCATTGGGCTATGCATCGGCCGGGGATAGCAGCCTCGCCATAGGGCCGGCAGATAATTATACTGTTAGCCTTGGCGACAGTGGCGTTGCGGTGCTCACTTTTGCTCATCCTATATATAACGGTGAAGGGCCTGATTTTGCAGTGTTCGAAAATGGCTTTTTAAATCCGTCAAATGATTCACAGGCATTTCTGGAGCTGGGTTTTGTGGAGGTGAGTTCGGATGGGGTAAATTATACACGATTCCCGGCATCATCACTGACGCAGGACAATATACAGATAACCAATGACTCCTATCTTTATGCCAATAACCTGCACAATCTTGCAGGTAGTTATATAGCCCTTTATGGCACTCCTTTCGACCTCGAGGAACTCGCGGGTACACCCGGACTGGATATCAACAACATTACACATGTCCGCATTGTGGATGTCATAGGAGATATTAGCGGGCATTCTACTTATGATAATTTGGGCAGGGCTGTAAACGACCCCTGGCCCACACCATTTCCATCTTGTGGTTTTGATCTTGATGCGGTGGGTGTTATCAATGAAACAGGGGAGACCAGTGTTAAGTCGCTCGCGGATAACATAACGGTAAGTGTGTTCCCTAATCCGGTTACAGATAAGCTGATCGTTTCTGTAAAAGGACAATTACCAAAAGGATTGACTGGTTCGCTTACTTCGATAATCGGGAATGTTTTGCAGCAATGTACATTGCCGGGCAATGATAATGTACTTTCCATGGAGCAATTCCCGACCGGGATGTACTATCTTACTATATACGACGCTAACGGCAACAAATGGGTGGAAAAAGTTACAAAACGCTGATCATTGCATTATGCTTCATGGTGTCTTGTATAAAAGACAAGCCTTCTGCTGTGGTGAACACTGTGCCGGGCGCTACAGGGAATGTATATGTAGTTTGTGAAGGTAATTATGGCAGCGGCAATGCTACCCTTTATGCATACAACCCCAGAGAAGATAGTGTTTTCGGGGATATCTATATGGCTGTGAATAATCAGCCGCTGGGAGATGTATTCCAGAGTATGCAGCACATAGGTGATAAGCTTTTTCTTTGTGTCAATAATTCGAATAAGGTAGTAGTGCTGAACGCAGGCAATTGGGCTATTGCCGGTACACTCAGCATTCCGCAGCCAAGGTATATTTTACCTGTCAGCTCTACCAAGGCGTATGTATCTACTTTATACAGCAACCTGGTGTATATCATTAACCCGCAAACCATTCAGGTAACCGGCATTATAAGTATGCCTGCCCAAAATCCAGAAAGCATGTGCCTCTATTTCGACAATGCTTTTACCGGATCATGGGACACATCGGGCAACAGGATATTTGAAATCAATACCAATACCAACCAGGTCATTGATAGTATGCCCGTGGTAGGCGATGCACCACAGGAGTTACTGCTGGATAAAGACCAGACGCTTTGGGTGCTGGCTGGCAATGAGCCGGCCAGGGCAGGCACACTTACTCATCTTGACCCGTCCACTGGTACTATATTGAGATCTTACTATTTTCCGGCATCGGTTTATCCGTTAAAGCCGGTGTTCAATAACACAAAAGATACGTTGTATTTTATTGAGGCTAATTATTATGGCGGTAGTGCCAATAATGGTATATACAGGATGAGTATTTGCGACACATTTTTGCCGTCTGTACCTTTCCTCCAGGCGGTGGCGAATCAGTATTTCTATGCCATTGGTGTAGATCCCTTAACTGGTAATATATATGTTGGCGATCCGAAAGGGTTTGTGCAGAAGGGTAGTGTGTATATATATAACCCACAGGGAACACAGCTGAAGAGTTTTGAAGTTGGGTTAGGCCCGGGACATTTTTATTTTGATGAATAGTAGTTATGTTAATGACCAGTACAGGAAAAATATTTTTGCTTGCATCATTAATGATGTTATTACTTTTTATCGGCAATGTTTCCGGGCAAGCCGTAAAAGACACCACACTGCGCGAAGTAAAGGTGCGTGGTAAACATAAAAGATCAGGGGATGTAAGGGTCAATGATTTCTCTCCGGGGCAGAAAGTAAAAACGATAGACTCCGTAACACTGCAGCAATACCAGTTGCAGAATATGGCAGGCCTTTTATCGCAGCAAGAACCGGTCTTTGTTAAGTCTTATGGGTTCAATGGCCTGGCAACACTGAGTTTCAGGGGTGCATCAGCAGCCCAGTCGGAGGTTTTGTGGAATGGTGTTCCTATACAAAATGCAGCATTGGGCATAGCCGATGTGTCTACGCTTCCGGTAATGATGACAGGCAATGTAGGTATAGTGTATGGCGGCTCAGGTGCGCTTTTAGGAAGCGGCAATGTGGGCGGTGCATTGTTGCTGGAGAATGATGCACCATTCTTTGTGAAAGATAGCAATAGTTTGTCGGCAAGTTTAGGTGGGGGCAGTTTTGCACAATTCATGGGTGGTCTTAACGGGAGCATGTCACGCAGCAGATGGTTTTTTTCTGCAAGCGGTTATGGGCAGTATGGGATTGATAACTACAGGTATATTACGCAGTCAGGAGCAAAAATGCCGATGCCAAATGATACTATGCACAGTGGCTCTGTAATGGCGCGGGCGGCTTATAAAATCGCCGATGGAAATATCATCAGCCTTTCCGCATGGTATCAGCAGGATCACCGGGATATACCGCCTGCATTGTTCGAACCTTATTCTGTGCAGAACCAGGCAGATGTTTCATTACGCTTGCTGGCTGACTGGGAGAAACAAACTGATAAGAACACCTGGTATGTGAAATCATCTTTCATACAAGACAAGGTAGATTATAACGATAATGAGATAATGCTTCATACGGATAATACAGCATATCAATACTACCAGGAGATAGGGTGGAAGAAGCAGTTGCATCAATATGGGCAGTTACTATTGTTCACACCCCTGCAAGTGTCCTGGATAAATGTAGCCGATAGTAATAAAACTAAGCAGCAGGATAAAATTGCGATAGTGTTGGCTTACGATTACAAACAGTTTAACAACCGCCTGGATATTGCACTCAATGCCAGGGCTGAAAAGATAATAGGGCGGGGAGATACTACGATCAACAGTAACATTTTCCTGCCCGGTGGCGATGCTACTTATGTATTGACCAACTGGTTGTCAGTGCGTGCTAATGTGCAGCGCACGTATCGTGAGCCTACGCTGAATGAACTCTATTATGATCCCGGCGGCAATACCAGCCTGAAGCCTGAGCAGGGGTGGAGCGAAGATGCCGGATATACAGTGAAAGCAAAGCTGAATTCTTTTAGCATTTATCATGACCTCTCGGTGTTCAACCGTGATATACACGACTGGATAATATGGCTTGGCGGTGCAATATGGACGCCACATAACATTGCCGAAGTGCACAGCCGGGGCGTAGAAACAGAAAACAACCTTACCTATACTGTAGGAAAATGGAAATTGCATATTGACCTGAATACTGCTTATATATTATCTACTACCGTGGCCAGCTATATATATAATGATGGCAGCATTGGAAAACAGATTCCCTATACCCCACGATATAATGGACAGGTTAATGTGGGATTCACTTATAAGAAGGTGTCGGTTAATTACATCCATACCTATACAGGCTACCGTTTTATTACTACCGATGAATCTGAATATTTACCACCATACCAGACCGGCAATGTACAGATTATGTATAACGCAATGCTCCATGGCCGTGTATGGCAGTTTACAGGCCAGTGTAACAATATTTGGAATGAACAATACCAGGTAGTCGCTTCCCGCCCCATGCCTGGTATCAACTGGCTTCTTGGCCTTAAGATCAGTATATTGTAGTGCTACATCTTTTCAATTTATTTACTCGTTAACAAGTCATTAGTGAATTAATTTTGCATGCCCATTGCTATTTATAGATAATATTTGCTCATGAAGTAAATTTTTTTCAATAATTTATTTATGATTTAATTAATTGATTATCAATAATTTGTGAATTTGTTCAGAAACATTTAAAAGAATAATTTAAAAAAAAATTTGGCAGAATGAAAATTGTGCATACATTTGTGTTAACAAACGATTAGTAAATCATTCACAAAACGATAGTATATGAATTTTAAAACGTATCCTTTAATCATAGTAATACTCCTCAATGCTATGATTGCTCATGGCCAGCAAGTGGTCATGAAGGAAAATGCGATCAAAGTGGCAGCACTTGTTCCGGGTAACGGCGAAAATGGATGTGCTAAAATGTCCACACGTCCGTGTGCGGTTACTAATAAATCGCCTGATCGCACCATCACCGTAAAGGTGGAGGAGTCGTTTCTTATCAATAACACATTGATTAAAAAACAATTGGTTCTTGATAAAGTAGCGCCAAACGAAAACAGGTATATAGGTTGTGCCGGTTGTTCAAAAGACGACATATCTGAAAAATGTACCGGGTACAAGATCGTACTGGCTTACTACGAGCAGCCTGATTCCGTAAGGGTAAGGGCGATCTTCTACGACGATCAGACAAAGGCAGTTACGGCAAGATAAGCCGGGAAAAACCGATCTTCAAAAAAAATACATACAGCCGTCTGCGGGCTTCCGGGGGGAAAAAGCAGATTTTACAATAAAAAAATGGCGATCCTCTCGCCATTTTTTTATTGTATATATAGTGCAGGCATGATTTTTTCGTAAAATCTAAGATCATTAAATATTGAACGATATTAGGTATGAAAAAAATTATGCTTTTATTCGCAGCCGTATCCGGCATACTGGTTCATTCATTTGCTACTGTGCATACCGTAGTGGTAGCAGATTATTCTTTCACTCCCAATTCTGTTACAGCTTATCCGGGTGATACCATCCTCTGGACATGGTCAAACGGGGGGCATACAACTACCAGTACATCCGTACCTACAGGTGCAGCAACATGGAATAGCAATATTAATTCATCCAGTACGTCATTTATGTATGTACCTGCTGTTGTCGGCACTTATGCATATGAGTGCACTATTCATGCATCTATGGGTATGACAGGGAGTATTACAGTAGTTAACAATACAGGCATCAATGAGGTCAGCAGCGCTTCTATTATTAAAGCGTTTCCTAATCCTGTATCCACAACATTGCATATTCAGTTTAATTTCCAATATAATCCCACAGGATTGCCTGTAACAGTTACACTGACGGATATGAATGGGAAACGGGTAATAAAGAGAAAATACAAAGTATTTAATGATGCGGATATTGACGTTCAGGACATACCTGATGGTACTTATATCCTATTTGCTAAGCAGGGAAATGATGTTTATCATCAGCAGTTAGTAGTTGCACACAACCAATAATTATTAAGGGCTATCTTACGATGCGGTTTTGAATGTAAAATAGAAGGTTGAGCCCTTTCCTGGTTCACTCTCTACACATATATCACCGCCGTTTTCGATCACAAATTCTTTACACAGCAACAACCCCATACTGGTGCCTTTTTCATTGGCTGTGCCCACAGTACTGCTGCTGAAGGGTTCAAAAATGTTTGTGAGTTTTTCTTTTGGGATGCCCAATCCGTTATCCTTTACAGCAAATACAGTAAAGCCAGTGCGTTTACTGCTATCTGCGGCAGTTATCTCCACAGTGCCATTGGCATGGGTAAACTTAACGGCATTAGACAGCAAATTACGGATGATGAAATCAAAATGTGCGCGGTCGCCATAGATAGTTAATCCGGGGTCTGTTTTATTAATTACGGTTATGTGTTTCAGGTCTGCGCTGCTTTTTGTAAGTTTTATATTGTTTTCTATATATTTTGACGGTTTAAAAACTTCCGGTTTTGTACCTATGCCCTTTATTTGCGATTTTCCCCAGTAAAGCAGTTTGTCCAGTGTGTCCATAGATGCATGCACATGCTCGGCCATCGTCTCCAGAAGAAATTTCCGTTCCTCGGGGGTCGTGGTTTCATCGTCCAGGATCTTCAGCATCATAGGTATATTGCCTATAGGCCCTTTAAGGTCATGGCCTATGATAGAGAACAACTTGTCTTTTACATTATTTGATTTTTTAAGTTCTGACTCCCGTATATATAGTTGTTCATTCAGCCTTTTTGTTTTCCGGTAGTATATCGAAATGAAAAGAAGCGCTATGGCCAGGCAGGCAGCGATCACTACTATGATGTCTTTTTTCAGAAGGTTTCTTTGTTCATCTGATTTCAGCTCTTTGATGCGTGCGTTAGATTGTTCGAGTTCATATACCGATTCCAGGTTGGCGATCTCTTTGGCTTTGTCCACGGTGTAGAGGCTGTCTTCAAGGTCACGTTGTTCTTCCATTAATGAAAGGGCGTCTTTATAATTTTTTGTTTTTTTATAAATATCCAGCATGCCATTATATATCTCTTCCAGAATGGCTTTATTGTCAATTTTTTTTGCAATGGAAAGAGCTTCTTTTAATTCTGTAATAGCATTTGCAGGATTGTTCATGCTGGTAATAGCAGCAATATTTATCATTATGCGGGCATGTTCTTCCGGCAGGTTTTTATTTTTTGTTATCTGAAGTGCATTATTATAATATTCTAAAGCTTTTTCATTATTGCCAAATTCATGATATACTATACCGGTATTTATGATCGATAATATGCGCACCCCTGTAAATTCAGGTTTATTGCTATTCTCAAGGGCTTTCTGAAAATAACTAAGTGATGTTTTCAGGTCGCCCTTTTTGCCATAAATAATACCGATATTGTTGTATAAGAAAACCTGACTGGTTGTAACGGGCGTATCGGGTGTGAGGCTTAAAGCTTTATTATAATAATTAAGTGCTTTATCAAGATTGTTATTGATTTCATTTACAACACCAAGTTTCAGGTAAGTATTGGTCACGCCATTGGTGTCTGAAATAGCTTCAAATATTTTAAGGGCAGTCATAAAATGTTTTACTGCAGCATCATAATGGCCGGTGCGGCCCTCTATGACACCTAACCCATTATGAGCTGATGCAATACCATTTTTGCATTTTATCTCTTCAAATATTTTGAGTGCTTCCGTTTGTCTTTTTCTTGCCAGTTCTATGCGTCCCTGCGCCCCGTCCTGGTATCCTAAGGACGTTGTCATTGATGCAATACCATACCGGTAGTTTTTTTCAGAGAATTGGTTTAACCCTTGCTCTAAATAATAGATAGCGGAATCCGGATTTGAATATTGATAGTGTGCGAATATCTCATTATACACTCCAACTTTTACAGAGTCATTTGGTGCATTTTTCAGTTTGGTAAGTAGCTGTGAAATACTAACCTGGCCATATATTGAAAAATGGAGCAGCAAAATAAATACCGTAAAGGCAAGAAATTTATCAGCAGCAGTTTTTATCATAAAAGAGGATCTCTTGCCACTTGTCATACAGCATGCAATATACATAATTCTGTTAGAACAATATCGATATATATAGCAGGTATTAACCAATCGATAGTTTAAGCATATTTAAATGCTAATCCACAAGAGCCCAGGAAAATCCAAATCTTATCAAAGCATCAGGTGCTGCATAAACAGGGATTGGGTTGTAGCCGGAGATGCCACTAAAACTTACCTGAGGTGTTCCTGTAAACAATATAGTGTTCCTGAGATAAAATAGTTGTTGTAATTGATCCCCCATAATGAAAGCCCGGAAACGCTTCACCCTGAAATTAACGTATAATGACATAACGGGAGGATTGCCGATGTAAGTGGTGTTTTGATAGAAAAACCGGTTCAGCAACGCATCATAACCTGCCGGGTGATAGGCTGTATTATACTGCACTGCAAAACCCACTGCTGTTTTTAAAGTATGATGAAACAAGGAGTGCTCATAACTGATCTGGTTTTTGCCCATAAACGCAGGTACATTTATGGGTGTATTTATGGCTTCCTGCTGGTAAACGAATTCATTATCCAGGTAGAAATCACCCAGTTTAAACACTTTGCGTATCCATGCCTGGTTCAGTGTAAATGGCACGGTATATTGCGATGGGGTTTCGTTTTGGTCTATGTATATGTAGTTGCTGATCACATAGCTTCTTACCCCTCCTGATAGTCGCAGTGCAGCACTTGCAAGCGTGGCATACACCTGTGATACACTTTCTTTGTTTAAATTGTAGGTCAGGTGGGCATATTCATTTTGGTAATTGGTATAGCTGTAAGGCGCGGAGTTGAGCTGCTCTTTGAAGCCTGCAACAAAGCTGGCATTCTTAAACTCCTTGCCCAGCAACAGGTGCAGCAGGAAGTCGCCTGCATCCTGGCCGGTGAAGAAAAATTTTGCATTTGCACCATATTCCCACTGCCCGGGCTGAAGCGCTTCTTTTTTCAATTCGCCTTCCAGGTAATTGCTCAGTATACCCGTGTGTACCTGTCCGCCTGAATCAGTTATTGGTTTTGAGATGAATTCATCATAACGGTCACCAATGCCTGCACTGAATTTCAACTGGTGGCCTTCCTTGCCAAGATATCCGTCCAGCGATATTTTATTATCTATCCAGAACCATACTTGCTCTGTCACCACCGAATCCACAGGGGCATAATAATAATTTGAACCTGTATTTACAAAGCTCTCATTGAATAAAGTAGAATAGCGCGTCGAGTCCGGCGAAACATCTTTATACGTATGCTTTTCTGTACTCAATTCCAGTTTATGTGTTATGCTGAAGCGGGGTATAAGCTTATAGCTGAACTGTGTACTGTCGGCATTGTATGTTGTGTCCGTGAGTCCCCAGGTATAACTTTGCTGCACCAGCATCGAAAAATCCCGAAGCACATTACTCACCGGAGAGCGTGTTGCACTGTAGTATTCATTACCATAAGCAGTAGGTATTGTACTCCTGTCAATATAATTTGAGTTCAGGAGTAATCCAGCCGAATCTATGCCGCCATTTTCATCATGCTGTTCTTTATTATACACCATTGCACCAAACAAAGCGTAGTGCCTGTCCAGGCTTTTATAGTTAGTCGTCAGGAAGCCGTTATCATGGTTATTGCGCTCTGTCTGGTATAACCCCGGAGAATATGTTTTGTGATATTCCACCGCAAAATTCCAGTTTGGTCTTATACTTTGGGTGTGCGATATCCATGCTGTCTGCTCCAGCTTAGACCCCAGGCGGTAACTGAATATAGAAAACGGCCGGGTAGTATTATAATAGGGCAGACTATCTATATTAAAACGGTACACATCAAATACATGGTAACCCAGTGTTGGCCCTAACCGGTCTTCAGGGGTAAAGAGCAGATTGTTCACCGGGCTGCCCTGGTTGCCAAGGTCCTGATACCACGGTTCTGTAAATGGTGATCGTTGAAAGGTGTGCAACGCACTGTCACTAGTATAAATATGCGCCGAGTTCAGTTTCTGGTAAGTGAGCACCGGGTCTATATTCTTCCACTTATTCGTGTTCGACTTATTGGCGTTCGTATCCTTCTGCGGTGTACTTGATGCCGAAGGCAATTGCCCGGGTGTACCTCCCGTCTGCGCAAATACCACCTGCCCGCAAAACAGCAGGCAAAACACCAATAAATACTTTACGGATATTGTCTTTAACTTATCTGTCAACTAACTTCTTTAAAAAATAATGTACCGGGCAAAGTTAACTGTGTTACCCATAAAATTTTACTAAAAAAAGACCGTTACAGCCTTTTTACCAGCTCCGCTACCAGCCCTGCCATTTTTGGCGCTGCCGCATTGGCTGCTTCCAGCACTTCCTCATGTGTCACGGTCACCGGCACATCGCTTATCCCGATATCGGTTATTACACTCATGGCAAATACCCGCATCTGCGCATGCCGCGCCACTATCACCTCTGCCACTGTGCTCATTCCCACGGCATCACCGCCTATTACATGCAGCATTTTATACTCAGCAGGTGTTTCAAACGTAGGCCCTTGCAGCCCCACATATACCCCTGTGCGCACACCTATGCCCTGTTCTGCCGATATTTCCTTGGCCATCGCTATCAGCTCATGGTCATAAGCCTGGCTCATATCAGGGAATCTTGTGCCCAGCCTTTCATCGTTATATCCCCTCAAAGGGTGCTCCGGGCAAAGGTTCACATGGTCTTTTATGATCATCAGGTCGCCTATGTTGAACGCCGGGTTCGTACCTCCCGCCGCGTTCGACAGTATCACAGTTTCCACCCCCAGCGCCTTCATAATACGTATCGGGAAGGTCACTTCCTGCATACTGTGCCCCTCATAATAATGAAACCTCCCGGCCATCAGCATTACATCACAGTTACCCATCTTTCCGAATATCAGTTGCCCCGAATGCCCCTTTACTGTCGATGCATGAAAATTCGGTATCTCCCCATAAGGTATCGCCGCCTCCTGTGTCACCAGGTCCACCAGCCCGCCAAGGCCGCTGCCCAGTATTATGCCCACCCTGGGCTTATTCTTTATTTTCTCTTTTATAAAGGCCGCCGTGGCCTGTATCCTGTCATAAAGCTCCATCCCGTAAAGTTAATCACCTATACGGAAGTTTGGCACTTCGCAGATTTTTTGTCTTGGAATTGGTAATTGGGGATTTGGTTGTACTGGATTCCGGAATTAATAATTAGTTATGGGTATCTTGGATTTATATAATTATTTATTGAATTAGTTCTGAAACACAATCCCAATTCCTAATTACATATTCCCAATCCCTAATTCCATTGCAATTTTAGGTTCATAAGCCGGATTGGCCACCTCGGTCACCCTCGGTTGCTGTTTTTCTGCATGTCCGGTGGGCAGGCTTATGCCCGATACGCCCAGCATATGTCGTTGCTCTATCGTGTCATGCGCAGCCTTCCGCTCCAGGTGCTGGCCTATTATGGTTTTTATATCCTTGCCCGCCATATGCAGGATGTCATTTTTCAGCCTTATCTCCCGCGCCATCCGCCCCACTACAAACATCAGCAGCACACTCACCGCAGCCAGCCCGTATACCGCCAGTATAAAATACAGCATATTCAGGTCGCCAGTCTTGTTGCGCAGCAAAGGATTGTAAAATATATCACCCATTACGCTAAACGGGTATATCTCATGCATAAAGGCTATAAAGGCCAGTCCGCCTGCACTTATTATATAACAACTGGCTTCAGCTATGATCAGCGTTCCGCTGCTTAAAAGCCGCATTGCGGCCGGTTTCCTGAGCGATGTTGCAAGCGGGTCAAGCAATTCGATCTGTTCATTGATCATGATCCTTTCCTCCCTGAACTCCTGCAACAGATCATCTTTAAGGGTGGTTAATGCCATTCGTAAAGATTATTTCATACAAATATAACGTTATGATAAAGTAATATCCGTAACTAAGTATCCACACAGTGTTAATAAAGCCAAAAGGAAAATATTATTGTCCGGGCTGGGGGATGCTATCGCTGTCCGTTGTCCCTCCCCCATTAACCAATTAACCTTTTACCCAATTAACCCCGTAACGCTTCCGCCATCACCTCCATCTTACTACCCCTCGATCCCTTTATAAGTATACTGCAATCCTCCGGTGGGTATTGTTTTATATAGGCAGCTGCCTCCGCCGAAGTTTCAAACCACTTATACCACAGGTCTTCATTCAGCACCAGCGGCAGGTTGTGTTTAAACTCATGGCCCACCAGTATCACCTCCCGCCATTCATACTGTGCTATCAGCGACACCAGTTCGCGGTGTTCATACTGTTCCTCGCTGCCCATCTCCTTCATGCCGCCTATCCAAAGGCATTTGTTCGTCAGCTCAGCTTCCGCAAAATTGATGATCGCCGCCCGCATACTCATAGGGTTGGCGTTATAAGCATCCAGTATTATTTTGTTGCTCCCAATCTGTAGCCACTGGCTGCGGCTGTTATCAGGGTTATATCCCGCCAGTGCGGTTTTTATCTCATCTATACTAATGCCAAAATACCGTCCCACCGCCACTGCCACCATCACATTCGGGAAGTTATACGCCCCCACCAGGTGCGTGTCCAGTAGCGTCTCACTATGTGCTGTCATCATCGCCACCTGCAGGAAGACACCCTGCATTATGGGCTTGCCTATATACTCCGCATTCGCGCTGCCATAGGTCACCTGTTCCTTAATATCATGTGCCATCTCCGCCAGGTAGTCCAGGTCCGCATTCCTGAATATCTTACCCCCATGCGCCCTTAAATAATCATACAGCTCGCCCTTGCCCTTACGCACCCCCTCTATGCCACCAAAACCCTCTATATGCGCCTTCCCGCAATTAGTAATGATGCCATAGTCCGGCATCGCTATTTCGCAGTAGCCCGCTATCTCCTTCTGGTGGTTCGCGCCCATCTCTATTATAGCCATTTGCGCATCCTTCTTTATGCGCAATAAAGTGAGCGGCACACCTATATGGTTGTTCAGGTTGCCCGCCGTGGCATAGGTCATATATTTGCGTGCCAGCACCGCCGCCACCAGCTCCTTAGTTGTTGTTTTCCCGTTCGATCCCGTTATGGCTATGAACGGTATATCAAACTGCCGCCGGTGGTAGTTGGCCAGCTGTTGCAGCGCCACCAGCACATTATCCACCACTATGCATTTGTCATTCCCCCCCAGTTGTGCATCATCCACTACTGCATAGGCAGCCCCTTTCTCCAGCGCTTCCTCTGCAAATTTGTTCCCGTCAAAATTCGCCCCGCTCAGTGCAAAGAACAGACAACCCGCCGTTAATTTCCGTGTGTCCGTTTGTACATCCGGGTGTTGCTCATAGAGCTTATAAATTTGTGCGGTTTCCACTGGGGCAAAGATTTTAAAGTAAGGAACGTTGATAAAATAAGTTTGGCAAGTTAGCGAAGTTATTTTCTTCGATCCTAAAAGATTCTTGTAAAAATAAAGAACCCCTCCGATACTTCGGAGGGGTTCTGCAATTAGACTAAGTTAAATTATCTTTTGTGGCTTGGCTGGTTACCAAAGTTGTTACCACCTGGCTCATTATCGCCATCCGGGCTACCCAAACGGTCCATTACACAACGGAAACCGATTGTATTGCTCGACAGGTTACCCTGCATATAGCGGCGCGTGCCTGGTGACAACCAGTAAGCGCGGTCAGCCCATGATCCACCTTTATATACTTTGGTAGAATCATTGACCAGTGTATTTACTCCATAGCTGTATACTACATTCGATAAGCTGTCACCATCCCCAAAACTGTTCAGGTCAGCAGTCCTTGATTGGTAGCGGCCGTTTTCCAGTATTTCAGTATTGGTCAGCACAGTATCAGGTACGTGGCCTATGCTGTCTTTCTCAGCCAAAGTTCCATCTTCTTCCACTTTCGGGCGACGGTAAATATTACCACGGAACGGACGGAATTCATCCACATCTTCGTGCGAAAGCGGACGGTAAGTATCCATTACCCACTCGTTCACGTTTCCGGCCATGTTATATAGACCAAAAGCGTTTGGTAAATATGATCTGCATGGCGCAGTGATATCCGCATTATCATTAAGGCCGCCGGCCACACCCATCACATCACCTTTGGCGCGCATATAGTTACCTTCAAATTCACCCTGGTATTGGTTATGCAATCCATAACGCGTTGTGTTCTTTGGTCCCCATGGCAGCGAGTTACGGTCAGTAACAACTTCCTCACCACGGCGGCGTTTGTTTTCAGGGGTTGGGTTATCACCAATTTCACCAAGTGCTGCATATTCCCATTCTGCTTCTGTAGGCAAGCGGTAAGCTGGCAGGAACACTCCATCAGAAAGATTATATGCGCGATGTCCGGAACCCTGTGGGTCAAGATCTCTTGCCTGGCGTGGGCCGGATCCGTCATATTGGGCAGTCAGGTAAGTACCTGTAGTGAATACATCTTCGTTCGATTGCGTTGGGTTTGGTTTCAGCGCTCCTTTCTGGATCAGCAAAAACTCGTTTACACGGTCTGTGCGCCAATCGCAAAAGTCATTTGCCTGATACCAGTTCACACCCACTACAGGGTAGTTATTATATGCGGCAGCACGGAAATAATATTTCACATAAGGCTCGTTGTAACCAAGCGCAGAACGCCATACCGTTGAGTCCGGCAGTGCTTTCTGAACCAGTTCAGGATAGTCGGCGCTATACACGCGGCCCATCCAGTAAATGTACTCACGGTATTCAATATTCGAAATTTCCGTTTCGTCCATGTAAAAGGATGATACCGATACTGTACGGCGCTGGCTGTTGTTCTCAAGGGTTGGCATTTCGTCATCAGTAGCGCCCATTGTAAAGCGGCCACCTTGTACAAACACCATTCCACGTGGGGTTTCCTGCCCTGGATAATTAGTTACCTGGTAGCCGCCAAAACGCTTGTCGTTCAAGGGCCATCCTGTTACTCTCGATACCTGGTCTCCCTTCCCTTTCTTGTTAGAAGACTTTGAACATGCAGAGAAGAAAGTAGCTGCCCCTAAGCAAAGCAAGCCAATACCAATGAATTTTCTTTTCATAATTAAACTGAAATATTTACACTAATTTGTAAGTACTTGCCCACCCTTCAGGGCAGGCGTTTCTTAAAAGCCGTTACAATGTTACCTCATTCTTTTGAAATTTTCAAGCTTTCGCCCCTTATGTGCGAAAAAAAGTTGTATTTTTTCTTTTTAAAAAATATAATATCTGTTAAAAATTCACGTTGTTATGTCGTTAAGAAGCTAACCAGACGCCTTTTTAAACACATTTATTAGTAATTTTGAAAGATACCACGGCCTTATAATTTTTTTTAATAAAACATACAAATGACAAAAAATTCATTAGTATTTGCCCTATTCGCCACATTGTTTGTGAATTATTCTTTTGCCCAAAATTCTACCCCGATTGCAAAGAGTGAAATATACCAGGTTGGCCAGCATGATATCCATAATGGTTTCGTTACCGAAAAAATATGGCTGAGTGCATATGCAATGCCAAAAATTTCCATTTCCGGTTGTTCTTATACTGAAGTTGCATCCCTTCCAAAAGATGCAAAAAAGGCCGACCCTTCTAATTTAAAAGTGGTCATCGGAATGGACCGCAAAAGACCATTCGCACTTATACACATTCCTGCTTACAATGGCTCGGGACAGCCCAATGCAGTAAAAAGGCTCAGCGGCTTTCAACTGAATGTAGAAGAGCAGCCATCATTGGCAAAAATCAATAACGGGGCAAGGACTACCGATGTCAAAACATCCGCACTTGCAAACGGTACTTGGTATAAAATAGGTATTACACAAACAGGGTTTTATAAGATCGATTATAACTTTCTCACTGCTCTCGGTATTACCCCTTCCTCGGTCAATCCTGCCAATATCCGCATACTTGGTAATGGCGGCCACATGCTCTCCGAAAGTAACTTTGTTCCAAGGCCTTCTGATCTTGTAGAAAACGCGATATTGGTAAACAGTTCCGGCAGTTCATTTGGTTCAGCTGATTATGCGATTTTTTATGGCGTAGGCCCGCAGGAATGGGATAGGGATAGTGCCGATCAAAGATTTACCCACCAGAACAATATTTATACAGATACTGCTTATTATTTTATTTCTTTCGATCAGGGCGCAGGCCTTCGCATTTCGCAGCAGGGTGCCGCTCCTTCCGGCAACGTTGTAAATGTAAGTGCTTATAATTATTATGCTGCCCATGAGCTCGACCTCGTTAATCCGGGAGGCATCGGTAAATCATGGTATGGCGAAGAGTTTGCCGCGCAATTATCAAACACTACACAAACATTCTCATTTAATCTGGGCAGCAGTGTTTCTAGTGTTTATTGCACAGTATCATTTGCCGGTTCCAGTGCTAATGCCAGCCTCTACTGCCTGTTTAGCGCTGCTGTAAACGGGAACAATATTGGCACTGGCACACTTAATGCTACACCATCATCTCTTGACGATGTTATGTCGGTCACTAATGTTGCCGGCCAGGTGGCATGCAATTCTTCAACAGCCACGGTAAGTGTCAATTATCAGCCGCTAGACCCCACCGGTTTAGGCTACCTCTACTATATTGAAGTGAATGCCCGCCCGTCCTTATCCATGACCGGTGACCAGATGAATTTCCGCGATTGGCAAAGTGTCGGTTCAGGCAATGTGGCTAACTACCAATTACAGTCCGCTAACGGAAACACAAGTGTTTGGGACGTTACTTATCCGCAGCAGCCTGTGATCATGAATGGATCATTGAGCGGCAGTACATACAGCTTTACTCAGGATGCAAGTATGCTCCATGAGTTTGCTGCTATGAACAGCACTAACTTATACACGCCTGTGTATAGCGGAATGGTAGCCAACCAGAATCTTCATGGGTTAGGACAGTCAGACTTCATCATCGTTACTTATCCCGACTTTCTTGCACAGGCGCAGCAATTGGCTGCTTATCATCAGGCTCATGATAATATGCGTGTGGCAGTGGCTACTACTGCCCAGGTATATAATGAGTTCTCTTCAGGTGCTCAGGATATTAGTGCCATAAGGGATTTCGCTAAAATGTTTTATGACCGCGCCGGTAATGATACCGCGCAAATGCCCAAATATATTTTGTTGTTCGGCGGCGCTTCTTATGATTATTTAAACCGTGTGCCCAATAATGATGACTATGTACCGGTTTATGAATCAGCTTACGGGCTGAATAGCGATAATGCCTATTCCACAGATGATTTCTTTGGCTTCCTCGATGATAATGAATGTATTGATAGTACTGACGTTTATAACACACTTGATATAGGGGTAGGCCGCCTGCCTGCGCGCACGCAGGATGATGCAACCAACCTGGTAAATAAGATCATCAGCTACACACAGCCTGCCACACTTGGCCCATGGCGGTTGTCAGCTTTATTTGTTGCGGAAAGCAATGACGATGCCGGTGATCATCCGCAGGATGCCGACTGGATGGCAGATACTGTTGAGCAGGTGACAAATAATCTCGAAAATATAGATAAAGCATACGTAGACGCCACGCCCATTGTCAATACCCCCGCAGGCGGACGATGTCCTAATATCAATGCCCAGATTGATAATGACGTCTTCAAGGGCTTATTCCTGCTCAATTATAATGGTCATGGCAATACCACTTGCTGGGCTAATGAGCGCGTACTTACACAAGACGATTTTAATGCCTGGACCAATACCAATACGCTTCCGTTTATGGTATCTGCTACATGCGATTTCGGCCAGTTCGATCAGCCCCAATTCATTTCAGCAGGTGAGCAAATGCTTTTACGCCCCGGGGGTGGTGTAATATGCGGGCTTATTACTACGGCTGCTGTTTATGCTACTTACAATGTTATTATCAATGGCCAGTATCTCTATTATCAATTCTCACGCAATGGCGCTAAATGGAATACTTTTGGCGATGCATTCCGTATTGGTAAAGATATTACCTACGTAAATACTGCTGACCCGGGTGAGCTTTCTAATTTTTACAAATTTGTTTTGCTTGGCGACCCGGCCCTCCAGCCCGATCTGCCGCAATATCATGTGCAGGTCGATAGCATAAATGATGGCGCTACCGGCAACCGGAGCGATACCATCAAGGCGCTTGGTTCATATGTTATCTACGGAAGCGTTCATGACAATAACGGCAATCTCATGACCGGCTTTAATGGCCTTTCTTATATATCCTTTTACGATAAGCCCAATACCATGAGTTGTATTGACGGCTTCAATTTTACATTCAAATTGCAAAACAGTATTATTTACAAAGGGATAGCCTCGACGACAAATGGCCTTTTCAGCGTTAATTTTATTGCCCCTAAGGATATCAATTATGTTTACGGCGCAGGCAAAGTAAGCACCTATGCGCAAAATGGGGTTACCGATGCCGCCGGTAGTGATACTACCTTCAATGTAGGCGGTTATTCCGATAATCCTGTCATTAGCACATCTGCTCCTGTTGTAAGGCCCTATATCGGCGATAGCCTCTTCCTCAATGGGGGCATAACCGGCAATAACACATCGCTTTTTGTTTCTTTGTTCGATTCCACTGGTATTAATGTTTCCGGCACTTATGTTGGGCACGACCTCACCGCCGTGCTCGATGGAAATGCAGAAAACGCATACGACCTCGATGATTATTACGAAACAGCACCAAACACTTACCAGCGCGGATATGTTACTTTCCCGCTCAATGGCCTTGCCGATGGCCCGCATACTATCACCGTCACCGCATGGGATGTGAATGATAATGTAGGTTCCGGTTCTGTTAATTTCATTGTGGTAGACGGGCAGGTGGTAGATATCCAGAACCTTGGCAATTATCCTAATCCGTTCAGCAACACCACAAATTTTGTTTTTGACTATAATCAGCCAAATGAGAATATTACTGTAGAGATCAGCATATATAATACCGCCGGCGCATTCGTTAAGAAAATACAGCGATCATTCATTTCTACAGGTAGCCGTAATAATGAAATAACATGGGATGGGACAGACAATAATGGCGCAAAACTACCTTCAGGCGTGTATGTTTACAGATTAAATATATCTACAGAAACAGGTTTTCAATCAAGCGCATACCAAAAACTGGTAATTGTGCGTTAATAGCCTGATACCCGATTATTTTCCTTGGAAAATGGGTAAAATGGAATATTTTTGCAAAACTTTAAAATATAATATAATAATAGAATGGCAAAACAATTTGCTTTAATTGCACTGACGCTGTTGGCTGGGGTAACGACATTTGAAAGTCGGGCACAGAATTTAAATGGCACTAGCGCCAGTTTCGTGACTACCGCTGTACCTTTTTTAAGAATAGATCCTGATGCCCGTTCCGGAGCTATGGGCGATGTGGGTATAGCGCTCGATGCTGACCCGAATGCACAGTACTGGAACGTGGCCAAACTTCCATTTGCCGATAAGAACTACGGCTTATCTATGACTTATACGCCATGGCTTAAAGATCTTGTTCCTGATATATTTCTGGCCTACCTCGCAGGATATGCAAAATTTGGCGAAAACGGTGACAAGGTGATCAGTGCCTCTATGCGTTATTTTTCTCTGGGTAATATATCTTATACAGACGGTCTCGGTAACCCGATCGGCACAGGTATGCCCCGCGAATATTCATTCGATGCCGGTTATTCACAAAAGCTTTCACAGTTTTTATCTGCTGGCCTCACAATGCGCTACATACACTCGGCTATTGCATCGGGTGTTAGCTATGTTGGCCAGGGCGAAGATTACAGGCCCGGTAATGCATTTGCTGCCGACCTCGGTTTTTTCTACTCCAAAAAACATGAAATAACCGACGAAAAAAGCCGCACATTCAATTTCGGCGCTGTAGCCAGCAATATCGGTTCTAAAATATCTTATAACTCTACCCGTAAAGACTTCATACCCATGAATCTTGGCGTAGGTATAGCTTACACATCGCAGTGGGATGCATATAACAAGATCACATTTGCAATGGATATTAATAAACTTTTAGTGCCTGCATTGCCAAACACAGGCGTATCACCTGATACCAACATAACCATTGTAAACGGTATCTTCAATTCATTCAAATCAGGCAACCAGGTACAGGAGATCAACTGGTCTTGGGGCGCTGAATACTGGTATCAGAACACCATTGCTTTCCGTGCAGGTTATTTCTACGAAAACCCCAACAACGGCGATCTGCAGTATATTACCTGCGGTATAGGCGTGCGGTACAATGTATTATTGCTCAATGCATCTTACCTCGTTCCCGAAGGTTCCGGTACAACCCGCAACCCATTATCAAACACCGTGCGTTTCTCTTTGATATTCCAGTTTAATAAGCTCGACAAAGCGCCCGCTTCACCTGAAGACGATAAAGAAGATAAATAATATTGCATCAAATAAATGGTTTTACAGCCCCGCTATATGCGGGGCTTTTTTTTGATGTAAATTAATTTGGGGCAACCCGTTTATGACTATGCCATTTAGGCTTTTAAAACACACTTTTGCTTAATAGCCCCGGCCCTCAGGCGTGGGTATAATAAAGCAGATATCAGGCTTTAGCCAAAATACTCACGGTTGTTTTAGTTTCCTAAATCGAATTAACTCACCTTTTTTGATAAGGTATATACACTTTTTAACCTTACTCAATCCCCTATCTTAAATTTACATTTACCCGCCAAAGCCATGCGAAGGAGGGCCGCATTGCACTATTTGTTCTTGCTACCCCTGGCAAGCAAAAAATATGCTGCAATAGTTCTTTGCAATATTGGGACCTTGATCAGGCAAACCAGCCTGCCGGTAGGCGGGCCTTGGTTCAGGCGCAATATATTATAAAAATTACCGCACTGAGCTTCGAATGAGCCTGCAGTGTGCTTGCCGAATGAGCCTGCACTGAGCTTGTCGAAGTGTGATAAAAGTGTGATATTTTCGTGATATTTTTTGAATTCAAACAATTGATTATCAATAAAATAAACGATTTCAAAATTTTTTAAGAAGAGTGTGATATTTTTTCTGGTCGATTATTTTGAGGAGACATTTTTCACCCTTTATTCCGCGATGGTATATATATATATATATATATTCATAATCATATAAATCCTAAAATCAAGAAAACCTGCCTGCCGGTAGGCGGGTCTCGGTTCAGACGATTTAAATCAACTATAAAATTTCACAAAACCTCTGTAACCCGCTACCGGCTTAAATCACTATTCTAAAAACCAAAAAAATCAACATAGATCAACTGTAGATTTTAAAAAAGAAAAATGAAAATGTATAAAATCAAAAAACCCCTGCTCAGTCTGCAGGGGTTTCGAAAACATCAGTGGTGGTGTGGGCCGGGATCGAACCGGCGACACAAGGATTTTCAGTCCTTTGCTCTACCGACTGAGCTACCGCACCATTCTGTTTTGGGAGTGCAAAAATAGGATTAATCCGCAATTAACCAAAAACGGTTTTCATATTTATGAATAAACGCTATTTTGGGCTGCTCCCCACATGGAACACGACATAATAGTAATGAACAATTGTACCTTTGATCTTGAATATATGTTGTTAAATATACACCCCGACAATCCACAGCCACGGTATATACAGCAGGTGGTAGAATGCCTGCGCAAAGGCGGGGTCATCATTTACCCTACCGACACTATATATGGCATAGGCTGCGACATCTTTAATGCAGATGCTATTGCCCGCATTGCCCGCATAAAAAATATTGATGTAAAGAAGGCGCAGTTTTCCTTCATTTGCAGCGATCTCAGCCATCTCAGTGATTATGCCAAGAGTGTGAGCACGCCCATATTCAGGTTGCTGAAAGCCGCCTTGCCCGGGCCTTATACATTTATACTCGAGGCCAGCAGGCAGGTGCCAAAACAACTGAAAACAAAAAAAGATACAGTAGGTATCCGTATACCCGATAATAAGATATGCGCCGCCATTGTAAGAGAACTAGGCCATCCGCTCATGAGTGCATCACTGCCCATGGATGATGAAGTAGAATACTTCACAGATCCCGAGCTCATGTATGAGCGTTTCGAAAACCTGGTAGACATTGTTATTGATGGTGGACCCGGCCATATCCTTTCATCTACCGTAATTGATTGCACCGGCCCCGCTGCCGTGCTGGTAAGAGAGGGCGCAGGCCCGTGGGAATCTTTAATAAGCTGACGGACTGAAAATCGAATGATTTTGCATTTATTTGCATCCTGAAAAAGATAGGTAATAAACTGCACATAAATTTAACGAATGAAACACGCATATATTTTCCCGGGCCAGGGCGCCCAGTTTCCCGGAATGGGCAAAAACCTTTACGAGCAAAGCGCACGTGCAAAAGAATATTTTGAACAGGCTAATGATATACTCGGTTTTCGTATCACCGATATCATGTTCAATGGCACAGAGGCGGAGCTGAAACAAACCAATGTTACCCAGCCCGCTATTTTCCTGCACTCCGTAATACTTTTTGAAACAACACCTGACCTCCTGCCTGAGGCAGTTGCAGGCCATTCGCTCGGTGAGTTTTCTGCGCTCATAGCCAATAAGGTATTGTCGTTTGAAGATGGCTTGCGCCTCGTATCTCGCCGTGCTGCTGCCATGCAGCGGGCCTGCGAGATCAATCCGTCTACCATGGCTGCCGTACTCGGCCTGGATGATGCGAAAGTGGAAGAGATCTGTAGCGAATTTAAAGACGAAGTTGTGGTGGCGGCCAACTATAATTGCCCCGGCCAGTTGGTCATCAGCGGCAGCATAGAAGGCATAAAGCAAGCCTGCGAAAAGCTGAAAGCTGCCGGCGCAAAGCGTGCTTTGATATTGCCGGTTGGCGGCGCTTTCCACTCGCCGCTCATGGAGCCTGCACGTGCAGAATTGCAGGAGGCTATTGCTAAAACTCAGTTTAGTAATCCCACTTGCCCTGTGTTTCAGAATGTGGATGCGAGCCCGTACATAGATCCGGTCATCATAAAAGAAAACCTGATCAACCAGCTCACCTCACCCGTTCGCTGGACACAAACCATTCAGAAAATGGTAGAGCATGGCTGCGATCATTTCACCGAGGTAGGCCCTGGTTCAGTGTTACAAGGCCTAGTTAAGAAAATTGCAAAAGATGCAGTGACTGATGGGATCAGTTAGTGAAACGAAATAAAGTAAACAGAAGTTCTTTGAAATGAAAATGCGCATCATTAAAATTATTAATGATGCGCATGTAGAAAATACTAGAATCAACTAATTACCTTAGGTCCACAACTTCCACACCCGGATGTTCTTTTTGGTTCCAGGTAAAGTAGTTGTCGGGAAGGTTTGGATTTTGAGCCAGGTTGCTGAGTATGTACTGGGTTTGATTGCCGTTTTTATCAAAGGTGTTTACAGAAGAAACCATTGAGGTGGCCTTATCTACATACAGTTCTATCCTGGAGATCTTCTTACTGTTGTCTTTAGGGTAAAGCTCTATGAGATCGCAGTTTTTACCTTGCTCTTTCTTCTCGCCTTTGTAAGTGTATTTGTAGTCTTTATCATAAGCATTGGTGAGCAGCTTTGCAGGCGAGATAGATTGTTCACCCTGGTTTGGTGAAGTGATCTGAACTTCTTTGGTATCCTTATTGTATGTCCAGCTGGTAGCGTTATCGCAAATGATCTCTTGTGAGCCAAGAACGATGTGATATTTTTCACCTTTCAATGACAGAGTACCTTTTTTAGTGTCTTTCACTTTGCCACCGGTGAGATTAAGTACAAAGTTAGCTTTCATGGATTTCAGGCTCTTTACTTTTTTCGACACTCCTTCCAGTATGGCTTTAGCCTTAGGGTCATTTTGAGCTGTCGCAGACTGGGTGGCAATGAAAATCCCTAATGCGAGTATTAAAAATAATTTTCTCATGTTATATTTTTACTTGCTACAATTTTTTTTCGAGGTGCGAAGGTAAGGAAAGTAGACCATTCTTAGTCTAATGACTGTAAAAATTGCTCCAGTTCAGCTTCTGTTTTAAAGTATACCTCTCTTGGTTTACTACCTACAGCAGGGCCTACAATGCCTGCACTCTCGAGCTGATCCATGATACGGCCGGCGCGGTTATAACCGAGATTTACCCGGCGTTGGAGGTTGGAAGTTGAGCCTGATTGCATTTGTACTACTATGCGTGCGCAGTCTTCAAATAGCTTGTCGCGGTCAGAAAGGTCTACTGTTTTGGCGCCATCGCCATCTTCGCCCTCGTATTCGGGGAGCTCAAAGGCGGATGCATAGCCGCGTTGTTTGGCTATGAATTCTACTACGTTCTCAACTTCGGGTGTATCCACAAAAGCGCACTGGAGGCGCAATAATTCGCTGCCGTGGGAAACGAGCATGTCGCCGCGGCCGATGAGCTGCTCGGCGCCACCGGCGTCGAGGATGGTGCGGGAATCGACCTTGGCAGAGACCTTGAAGGCGATACGGGCAGGGAAGTTGGCCTTGATGGTGCCGGTGATAACGTTTACTGACGGGCGCTGGGTGGCTATGATAAGGTGTATGCCTATGGCGCGGGCCAGCTGTGCGAGGCGCGCAATGGGCATCTCGACTTCTTTGCCGGCGGTCATGATGAGATCGGCGAACTCGTCGATGACGAGGACGATGAAAGGGAGGTATTTATGGCCCCGCTCAGGGTTGAGGCGGCGGCTGATGAACTTCTCGTTGTACTCCTTGATGTTACGGGCGCCGGCTTCTTTGAGGAGCTCATAGCGGTTGTCCATTTCGATGCAGAGGGCATTGAGGGTGTTGATCACCTTTTTGGTGTCGGTGATGATGGCTTCTTCTTCGTTAGGGAGCTTGGCGAGGAAGTGTTTTTCGATGGTGCGGTATATGGATAGCTCAACCTTTTTGGGGTCGACCATGATGAATTTGAGCTGGGATGGGTGCTTTTTATAGAGTAATGACACCAATATGGCGTTGATACCCACGGATTTACCCTGGCCGGTGGCGCCTGCCATGAGCAGGTGGGGCATGGTGGCGAGGTCTACTATATAATTTTCATTGTCTATCTTTTTACCCAGGGCTATGGGCAGGCTCATCTTATTGTTCACAAACCTATCGCTGGCGATGAGGGTGCTCATGGAGACGATCTGCTTATTGGCATTGGGGACCTCAATACCTATGGTGCCGCGGCCGGGTATGGGGGCTATGATGCGTATACCGAGGGCGGCGAGGTTGAGGGCGATATCGTCTTCGAGGTTGCGGATCTTGGAGATTCGGACGCCTTCGGAGGGGACGATCTCGTAGAGGGTGACGGTAGGGCCTACGGTGGCGCTGATGCGCTGTATCTCGATGCCGAAGCTGCGGAGGGTCTGGATGATCTGGTTCTTGTTTTTCTCGAGTTCTTCCTTATCAAGTGAGATGACCTCGGTGGCGCGGTCTTCGAGGAGGTTGAGGGTAGGGAATTTATAGTCGGGCAGGTCGAGCTCGGGGGCGTAGGGCTCGTTGGAGGCGATGGCTATATGGGCGCCATGGCGGATAGCGGGTTTTTCTTCCTGCTGGATGACTTCGAAGGAGAATTCGGGATCCTCTTCCTGTCCTTCGGCGGGGCTCAGGGAGAGGCCGACAGGGGCACCATTGCCTTCTTTCTCCTGTAGGTACTTTTCGTAGTCTGCTGAGCCGGCGTCTTCTTCTTCCTCGTCCAGTTCTTCTGTTTCTTCGGCGGGCTGTTCGGGGGCTCTTTCTGTGATGCTCATATCCCATTCCTTCGGCTGAACGGTGCCAACGCCACCAGCGCTGACCGGAGCCCCTGAGTTTGGACCACCATTTTCGTTATTGAGTTTGTTGCCTGCTTCGAAAGGCGCTGCTGTTGTTTCATGAGGTCCTTCGCTGTCGCCAGAGAGAGGAGCGGAGTCCTGATCATTGAAGACGGGGGTGGGGGCGAGGGCGGCGGCCATGCGGGCTGTGCGCTGGCGGATGCGGTGTATGAAGGGGCGGATATCGAGGGCGAAAATGACGAAAACGAAGAAGAGTATGGTGGAAAAGAGGGCCATGCCGGTGCCCCAAAGGCCGAGGAGGCCGTTGAGGTACTCGATAGCGACGTTGCCGAGGGCGCCACCGAGGGGAAAGGCCGGTGTGGATGAGTTGATAACGATGGAACAGAATACGAGTGTGGGTGCAAGGAGTATAAGAAACAGCGCCAGCCAGCGCATATAGCGCAAAAGGGCTACGGCGCGCCTGCCATAGAGCATGGTGATGCCGATGGCGGCTATAGCCATACCGATGGCGAATGAGGCTATGCCGGCGCCTTTGTAGACGAGGGCATCGGAGAGGAGGGCGCCGAGGCGGCCACCCCAGTTGGACACGGGGGAATGGTCTTTAAAGAGGTAATGGAGCCGTGATGCGGTGGAGCGCAGTGTGTACTGATCGGCGGACCAGGTGAAACAGTAGCTGATGATAGAGAAACAGGTGAATATGCCTGCGAGCAGGAAAAAGAATCCGAAGCCGAGGCGTGCCTGCCGCTTGCGGTCGAGAGTGGCGGGATCGGGAGTTGGATCCGGTTTTTGGGGATTTTTTTTGTTTTTCTGGGTTGTAGCCATATGAGAAGCGGACAATGCCGGATTTTGTAAAAATACAATAATATAAACCGATAGTAAAAAAGGTATAAAAGATATTTTTTGGGGATTGGAGGGGAATTTATTTTGTGTATTATTGCAAAATATTTTATAATTTCATCATCCCTGCCGGGGCGGGGTATTTGAAATTTTGGTAAAACCAAACGTTTTAGGTTAAATGATTGTCTATTATTAATACAAAGAAGTCCATGGATCGTTTTTATAGTATGCTGCGGTTAAGCCCTCCTGCCAGGAGCCGGGTGAGGGGCTTGTTTGTTTTTTTGCTGCTGAGTGTATTTTCTAATCCGGCGGGTGCACAATTTGTATTGCAGGCGAATAAGACCGCCGCACAATTGGCCAATGCGCTTGCGGGTACGGGTGTTACGATCATGACGCCATCACTGACGTGTACGGGTAATGCGAATGCCTCATTTACTACCGGTGCGATAAGCCCGATAGGGATACCGGTGGGTATAGTGCTTACGAATGGTGATGCGATAGACACGATGGGCGGATTTGGTGTGGGAGATCCATCGGTAAACTTTGCGAGTACAAATAACGGAACAGCAGGTGATGCGCAGCTGACTACATTGGCCGGTGAGCCAACGTGGGACGCATGCATACTGCAATTTAACTTCAAACCTGCCGGCGATACGATCAAGTTTAAATATGTTTTCGGTTCGGAGGAATATACGGATTATACGTGCTCACCGTTCAATGATGTGTTTGCGTTTTTCATAGAGGGTGGTGCATATGGCATGACGGGCGGTACGAACCTTGCACTGGTTCCTGGCACAACGATACCGATAGCGATAAACAGTGTGAACTGCGGCGCTACGGGCGGTTATAGCATAGCTGCATGTACAGCGATGGGTGCGGGATCTCCGTTTTGCGCTTATTATGTAAATAATATAGTGGCTACAAGTCCGGCATATAATTACTGTACTTATGATGGGCTGACAACGGTGTTGACAGCGATCGCAGCGGTGAGCCCATGTGATACTTACCACTTGAAAATTGCGATTGCCGACGCGAGCGACCATGTTTTCGATTCTGGTGTATTCCTGGAAGGGGGGAGCCTTACCTCTAATACCACTACTGCTGTTACCGCAACGGGCACGAGCGGCCTGCCATATTGCATCAGGGGTTGTAACCCGGGTAACTTTGTTTTCTCAACACCGATTGCGCAGGACACTAATATAGTAGTACACTACATCATTACAGGCTCTGCTGTAAACGGTTATGATTACAGTACGATACCGGATAGTGTGACCATCCTTGCGGGTTCGCTGTCGACGATCCTCAATATTAATACATTGCCGGTAGTACCAGCAGGCCCCAAAGTAGTGACACTTGAAATTTTGGTGCCCAACCCATGTTTCGCTGATTCATTCACCATAGGCGGCACAGCGAGCCTGACGATACTTGATTCGTTCACGTTCCATATAGTAACGCCAGACACTTCAATTTGTAATGGACAGTCGGTGAGTATTATTGCTGTAGGAGATTCTATATTTGACAGTATACTTCATTATGCATGGACAGGTGCTGGTACGGTAAGTGCGGATACTCTTCTCGATGTGAGTGTTACACCAACGATAACTACAACTTATGTATTAACAGGAACAACAGCAGCTGTTTTGGGTTGCACACCTGAAAGCCGCGATATAACCATCAGGGTTTATGACAGGCCAACGCTTACTGTAGACTCAGCATTGGTAAAAACATGTGTGGGTGTGCCTGTTCAACTGGATGTGTATGCACAACCGGATACTGTGCCTAATAGCTATTTATGGGCACCGCCTACTGCGCTGAGCAGTACAACCATATATAATCCGATAGTAGACCCTACGACTACAGGAAATGTAGTATATACAGTTACTGTGAATCCGACAGCTATACCGGGATGTACAAGTACTATCTCGCTCACTGTGCATACGGTGCCTAATAATTTCACCTTAAATAATGTAGACACGGTCATTTGTCTCGGGGGGGATGTACAGGCAAGTATCTCAGGAGGCAGCCCTGAATTTACATGGTTATGGGCACCACCTAACGGTGTGTCTAATGTGAATATTATGGATCCGCTTATTACGCCCACGGTTACTACCGAGTATATAGTAACCGCATCTTATGCTCATTGTCCGAATATGGTGGACAGTTTTAAGATAACGGTAGATTATCCGGCAACAGCGATTGATATTACAGATACGATTTGCCTTGGCCTCAGCTATAGTGTTAATGTTACAGATACATCGGGAGGATATTATCATTACCAGTGGGCTCCTCCTACTTATTTGAACAATGATACAATTCCAAATCCTGTTATCACTCCAACTGTTGAAGGTAACTATACCTGGACGGTTACTATACAGCCGGCAGCAGCAGCCTGTGCTATCATAGATGAGGTTAACCTAATGGTGATCCCTAATTCATTTACCATCAGCCCTACAGATACCACCATATGCAAAGGCAACTCTGTACAGGTATTAGGCACACCGTATCCGCTGTTTGCTTATAACTGGTCGCCCTCTGAAGGTATCCCGACATTATATACGCTTACACCCATCATAACACCTGATACATCCACTATGTACATAGTTACTGCCACTTATTCCAAGTGCCCGGATATGAGGGATACACTCATTATAAATGTACAACCCAACCCTACAGCCTATATAGGCGGAAACGAGTTTGTTTGCCAGTTTGATACACTCCATCTGCATGCGTCTGTATCTCCGATGTGGTTTGAGCAATATATATACAACTGGGCTCCGGCATCAGATCTTGATAATGATACCGCATCTACTGTTGTTTTCAGTGCGGATACAACTACTATGGTCACATTCACTGTTACTACTTCAGCAGGATGTAAAGCCATAGACTCCGCTCAGATCACTGTATATCCGGGCAATTTTGCCAGCATTAATCCTAATGCGCAAAGTTTCTGCCCGCATGACTCAGCCATATTGTCGCCTACCGGTGGTGTTTCGTATATGTGGTCCCCATCATTATATTTGAGCGACAGCACAGCGCTTCAGCCGGTTATCAAACCAATTACTACACAGACATATACCATAATAGCAACCAGTCAATATGGTTGCCTGGATACGCTTACTTATACAGCCACAGTTTACCCTGCAGCAGTATTACATCTCGGGGACTCCGTGACATTATATCCGGGTCAGACCTACCAGATGGATCCGCAGACGAATTGCACCAGTTTCTTATGGTTTCCGCCATCCGGGTTGAGCAACGCATATATTTCTAACCCGGTTGCAAACCCTACCATAAGTACAAAATATATAGTATATGGCACTACCGAATGGGGTTGTGTAACGTCAGATTCAATAAATATTTATGTTGACCCGGAGAGCTTATTAGCAGTTCCAAACGCCTTTACACCGGGCAACGGGCCAAATAACGAATTTAAAATTATTAAGCTGGGCATTGCTAGTTTGAATTATTTCCGTATTTTCAACCGTTGGGGGAACCTTGTTTTTGAGACAAATAACATAGATGATGGCTGGGATGGTACGTTTAATGGCGTTCCGCAACCGTTGGATGTGTATGTTTACGAGATTGAGGCCGTTACCAGTACGGGAGAAATATTTAAAAAACATGGAAACTTAACTTTATTAAGGTAATTTTACAACGATAATTTACACAAATGATCAGGAGAAATACTATTACTCGTTTCAGCCTTGCAGCCGCTATCGCGCTTCTGGCGCCTGCTGCCATTTATGCACAGGACATTCACTTTACACAATTTGACATGGCGCCTTTAGTCATAAATCCCGCATTCACGGGGAATTTTGACGGTTCTGTAAGAGCAAGTGCTATATACAGAAATCAATGGGCGAGCGTTACTGTTCCTTTCGTAACAGAAGGCGCATCTGTTGACATGCCAGTAGTAGTGGAGAATAACGGAGATTATCTCGCATTGGGCTTGCAACTGTATAATGATAAAGCAGGAGACGGTAACCTGTCTAATTTCACTGGATTGCTTTCAATAGCTTATAGCAAACTGCTCAGAACGGGTTATGAAGATGGCCACAATACTTCTCTTACAGTAGGCCTCCAGGGCGGTTATGCACAGGAAAGCATTGATCTTTCTAAGTTGTATTTTGGTGATGAGTGGAGTAACGGAACTTTTGTTCCCGGTACGTCACAGGAGTATCATTTGGGTATCGGTAATTCAATCAATTATTATCTTGTAAATGCCGGGCTTGCCTTGTCTCATGGTGGCCAGAAATTCAGCTACACATTAGGGGCTGCGGTTAATAATATTAACGAACCGAACAATTCTATTGAGAAAAAAGCGAGCAGCACTGATTTGCTTGATATGCGTTATACAGCAGAAGCCGGAGCTAACTGGATAGTAGGTGAGCGCCTCAGCTTACGTCCAGCCATATTATATCAATACCAGGCTTCAGCCACTGAGTTGATCGCAGGTAATGAATTCCATTACCAGGTAGGCGGTGAGCCCGGCTATGAAAACTTCTCTACAGCAGTTTTCGTAGGTGGATGGTATCGCACAGGAGATGCAGCTATGATCACTGCGGGTGTAGAATTCAAAGGATTCCGTATAGGGGTTTCGTATGATTATAATATTTCATCACTCAATAACGCAAGTAACGGGCAGGGTGGATTTGAAATAGGAATAAAATATATAGCTCCAAACCCATTGAAATTTGCATCAGGTAAAAGAACTGTTCCCTGCGCTCGTTTCTAATGAAAAACATATTAATAATTATTGAAGGGCTGAAGTTTTTTTTAAAAGCCCTTCTTTTTTTTAAAACCAATTTATACTTTTATATCCATTAACAACGCTCACGCACATGAGAAAAAATTGGCTGATCCTTATTTTAGCAGCGATACTTGTAAGTATTCAATACGATTCCAATGCCCAATCCCAACAAAGGGAAAAATACAGAAGCCGGGCAAATGACCCATATAGCAAGCTCTCCTATGGAAAAAAACTGCGGTATGCCGATGATCTGTATATGCAGGGCAGTTACTTTAATGCTATTGATTATTACCAGCAGTTAAAAGCAATTGACGAGCGCAATCCATACATCAGCTATCAATTAGCAGATTGTTACAGGCTTACACGCGATTATGTACCTGCAGCGCACTACTACCTTGAAGTTGCCAGCATAGATATAGAAAACTTTCCGCTGTCAACTTACTATGGTGGCCTTATGCTAAAACAGCAAGGTGAATACCAGGCAGCCATTGCAGCTTTCAATCAGTTTATTACTAAAAATAAAAAGATCGCTAAAAAAGACGAAAGTACTAATCCATTGGTGGCAAACGATCCGGACAGAACTGTTAAGCCAAAGGAAATGAAGGATTATAAGAAATATGCCCAGAATGAAATAGCCGGCTGTGTTATGGCTATTAGTTCTATTAAAGACCCTATGCCTGTTACAATGGTCAATGCCGGGCCAAATGTAAACACGATCCGTACAGAGCTTTCTCCATATCCATTAGGCGACTCTGCTTTATTGTTCTCAACTTCAGGACGTAATAACGGTTATATTTCATCAGGAGGTGCAACATACTCAGCTGATGAGCAGCATAACAACGAGAAGTTTTTTATTAGCCAAAAGCAAAAAGGATATGTTGACTCCTTCCAGTGGCCCGTGCCATTTTATGATGGTGGTTTCAATGACGACAGGATGCATACAGGTAATGGCTGTTACAGTCCCGGAGGAGATTACTTCTACTTTACAAAATGCCAGGAAGGTGATACCATGAAGATCATCTGCCAGATATACAGAAGCCGTTTTGACGCAACAGGATGGTTGCCTGCTGAAAAGATCGATCTGGGTGGTGAAGAAGGAACATCAAATACCAATCCTTTTGTAGCAAGAGTGGGTAAAAAAGACGTACTCTATTTTTCATCAAACCGCAAACTTCAGTCAAGGGGTGGTTATGATATCTGGTATTCGGTGATCGACCCAAGAAATAACTCTTTCCGTCGTCCACAAAATTGCGGAAAGCAAATAAATACCAAAGAAGATGAAATTACTCCGTACTACGATTCTCGTGTACAGAAATTATATTTCGCTTCAAATGGCAGGGTATCTTTGGGTGGTTTTGATATTTATGAAGCAAGCGGCGGACCTTCCCGTTACACTAACGTTAAGAACATGGGCTACCCGATCAATACATCAGCTGACGAACTTTATTATATTAAAGACCCAGTTGGTAAACCAGATGCATATGTTGTATCTAACCGTATCGGTTCTTTCGCACTCAAAAACCCAACTTGTTGTAATGATATCTGGCGTATTCAGCAGGAGCCAAGATTAGTGGTTATAGGAAAAGTGCTGAGCAAGAAGACACAGGAATTAGAACCACAGACTGTTGTGAAAATGGTAGACCAGAAAGGAGAAATGAACACATATAACTCTGAAGACGGTAACTTCCTTTTCAATATGGCACGTGGTCATTCATATGTTATCACAGGTGATAAGCCAGGCTATACATCTTCCCGCGCTTCTGTAAGTACAATGGAAATAAAACGCTCTGATCCTGATGATACAGTGAATGTTACTATTTTCCTTGATTCTATCAGAAACAGCTTTAGCGTAAGTAACATATACTATGACTATGACAAAGCTACTTTGCGCCCTGAGTCAGTTGCATCACTTGATTCTGTTGTTAACTTTTTGAAAGATAACCCTTCTATTTCGGTTGAAATATATTCTTATACCGATTCAAAAGGCACACCGGAATATAACCTCGCATTATCCCAGCGTCGTGCACAATCTGTACTGGACTATCTTGAGAAAAACGGAGTTGACAGAGGCAGGCTTACTGCAAAAGGTTTCGGCCAGAAAAATGCAACAGCCCCTAACGATGTTAATGGCAAAGACAATCCGGAAGGCCGTCAGTTAAACCGCCGTACAGAATTCCGTATAGTAACTGATCTTCCTACACGCAGGGTGCTTTATAACAGCGCTATGCCGGGCTCGATGGACCAGCAAGAGAAAAACCTGCGTCTCCAGGACGAAAGTACTGATGACGAACCAGCTCAGCCAGGTGCTAAAAAACCTGCTGATAAGGATGAAGACAATTAATACTTTTAATAACTTATTTTTAATAAAGGTTGTACAGTCGTACAACCTTTATTGATTTTATAAGAAGACATGCTAACAATCAGTTGTAAATTTTATTTATACGTATGCAATATATAAAAGTAACTTTCAAACTTTCTACCGGAACAAGTGCTGATATTTTGATCGCACTGCTTTCAGATGCCGGGTTTGATGGATTTGAAGAAGCAGAAAATGAACTATTGGCTTATATAGGGAAAAACGAATTCAGGCAAGACACTCTAGCAGATATTGCAGCGAAACAAGAGGTCGCTTATTATACGGAGGTTATTGAGCCTCAAAACTGGAATGCACTTTGGGAGTCTAACTTCCAGCCTGTAATTGTTGAAGACTTTTGTACGCTCAGAGCCCATTTTCATACCATAGACGTTACAACTCCGTATGAAATAGTTATCACCCCAAAAATGTCATTCGGCACCGGCCATCATGCCACTACGCAATTAATGATCATGCTTATGAAGAATATCCCATTTGCAGGTAAGGCTGTATTGGATTTTGGGACAGGAACCGGGGTGCTGGCCATTCTTGCCCAAAAACTGGGAGCTGCAAAAGTAATGGCCATAGATAATGATATATGGTCGGTGGAAAATGCAATGGAAAATACGGTGCGGAATAATTGTGACGGAATAATAGTGAAGGAGGCAACACTTGATGAAATCGGAGATGATAAATATGACATTATCCTTGCGAATATCAATCGCCATATTTTGTTGCGTTATATGGTTTCGTTATATGTACATTTAAACTTTGGAGGTGCAATTTTGATGAGCGGTTTACTACTTGAGGATAAGGAAATCATACTGAAATCCGCTGCAGATGCGGGATTTAAGTATAAGCAAATGAGTGAGAAAAATAACTGGATAGCAATAGTTTTTGATAAATAAACCAAGACAAAATAAATGTTAATTATATAAATGTCATAATAGTTGCCTAACGGGTCATTAGGATTTGTGATAAAGAACGATTAAATTTGTCTTCCTCATTAAATAATTATAATGACGATAGCCATTCTTCTGATTTTAGCATACCTGATCGGCTCTATTCCTACAGCTGTCTGGGTTAGTAAAGGGGTTTATGGGATTGATATTCGTGAACACGGTAGTGGAAACGCCGGTGCGACTAATGCCTTTAGGATACTGGGCAAAAAAGCTGGTAGCGGTGTAATGATAGGTGACATGTTAAAAGGGTTCCTTGCTGTTAAGTTAGCACTCTTTTCTCCATTGCTAGTTCGCAGTGAGCCATTTGTGGATCTTCAGATATTCCTGGGATTGGCAGCTGTATTAGGACATATTTTCCCTATTTGGGCAGAATTCAGAGGAGGTAAAGGTATAGCCACTTTGTTTGGTATGATATTGTCAATACAACCCATAGTTGCGGTTTGCCTTGTGGTTGTGTTTTTCTTAATGCTTTTTTTAACACGTTATGTTTCATTGAGTTCAATTACTGCCAGCATAGCATTTCCTTTATTGCTGCTGTCTATTTTCAGTGCTCATGCCCAGGAACCGATCTACCGCCTCTTTGCGATTGCTACTGCTTTTCTTGTAGTATTAACCCATCACAAGAATATTAGCCGTCTGCTTAGTGGCAATGAGAATAAGGTGCCATTTTTCAGAAAGCGGAGAATGCGTGACCATGATTGATTAATTGTTAATTGCTACAATTTATTATATCCGAATACCTGTATACAAACGAATTCTAAGTTTTCTTTATCCTGTTATGCTCAGGCAATCAGCAGGTGCAATCAATAACCGGCTTTTCCTTTTTTTTTACCGTAATCAATATCAGTTAGCGACCGATGACGCCATTTATTCAGATGGAGACCGTTATGAGCCGGCCACAGCTATTGTGGAACATTTGAAAACATTTTTACCGGAGGTGAAAAATGTCTTGATGCTGGGGTCAGGAATAGGAAGTATGGTGCGTGTGTTGCATAGTAAAGGGTTTGATCCGCGGTGTACACTGGTGGAGAAAGACAAAGTTGTGCTGCAATGGGCAATGGAATTATTTGAAGGGGAGCGGAATAGCAATATAGAACCGGTATGCAGTGATGCCCAGGCATATATGGAACAGAATACCGGAAAATACGATCTCATTTTCATAGACATTTTTGATAGCAGGGTGGTGCCTGATTTTGTAACTACAGAACGGTTTCTGGATCTGTGTTACTATAGCCTGATGCCCGGTGGGCACCTGGCCATGAACTACATTATCAATTACAAACCAGATTGGGATAAAGTGAAGCAGTTATTAACAAAAATGTACCCGGAACATCATGAAATAGACCTGGGGATGAACAGGGTGCTGATCGTTTAATAATGTTCTTTTATAATTCCAGTTTAGCGCTTTGAATGCGCAGAACTTTTCTGTTTTTCTTTTGCACACGCATTTTTTCAGGCACGAGCTTAAGGATCTCATCCATAAGACTTTGAAGGACACTCATGCGGACAAAGTGGCCGTTTGTAACCAGGCTGATCTCGCGAACAGGCTCGGGGTCTTCGAAGTAGCGGATATGCTCTATCTGATCTTCGGTGAACTCGAGGGTGGCGAGTTCCGGGAGCACAGCCATGCCGCCGTTTTTTTCAACCATTTTGCGCAACGTTTCCACATTGCTGGACTCATAGCGGTAAGGGCGCTCTGACTGTAAACTTTGAATCTGTTCGCTGCAAAGATTAATGATCTGGTTGCGCAT
>Ga0364857_10028_pt1 | contig 50887 bp, 54 predicted proteins | sample SorcelAu500001C6_2_FD_206910 | JGI IMG/M metagenome (GOLD analysis project Ga0364857, IMG submission 206910) | Enriched cells from Trout Bog Lake Hypolimnion, Wisconsin, USA - BchlTB.Aug20.5000.01 .C6 | ecosystem: Environmental > Aquatic > Freshwater > Lake > Hypolimnion/Profundal zone | place... | reverse complement strand
GCTTATTAATTAATAGCAAAATTATTGAAACATAAAAATATAAATCCCGATAAGCAGCCCTATTGCAAAAACACATGATGAAGCTGCACTAAGCATAATGGGTTGACAGAACTACGAAGTGGGACATTTTGAGCCATTTTCGGGATACAAACGGGACATAAATGGGACATTTTCGAGACATTATTGGGACATTTTAAACAATAAACAATTGAAAAACAACAACTTAGATCATTTTAAAATTTTACGGGAAAGTGTTCTGCCTGACCCCATAGGCAGTTGATATTTTAAAAGTTGAAACATGCTATTTAGCAAAATTAAATTGATGGTGTATTCCCCCTTTGAGCGCTAGCCCTTGTTTAAAGCGAAGGGGGCAAGGGCGATGTTTCTGCCCAAGACCATCTTATAATCAACCGATAAGTTATATATACAATTTAACAATCATGCAAATCAAAAAATCAAGAAAATCTCGGTTCAGACGATCAAAATCAACTGATAAATTTCACCAATCCCCTGAAACCCTTTACCAGCTTACATCACTATCTTAAAACACAAAAAAATCAACTTAGATCAACTGTAGATTTTAAATAAAGAAAAATGAAAATATATAAAGCCGGCTTCAAAATACGGTCTTGGCGATCTTTTAATCCATCGAATCTCGGTTCAGACTATATTCCGTAACTTAACATGCTAAAAACTAATTACTTCATAGCTTTATAAAAACATTTGTATGGACGCGCAAACGGTTTCACAGACGATACAAGGCGGTGGCTTTCTGATCCAGCCATCAGATCCCCAAAACACTTTTACTCCAGAAGATTTTTCAGATGAGCAGCAGATGATCATACAAATGTGCGGTGAATTTCTCGACAAAGATGTACTCCCGTTTATTGTCGAAATAGATCAGCAAAAACCCGGCCTCATGCCTTCCCTGCTCGAAAAAGCAGGTGAGCTCGGCCTCCTTGGCGCCGCATTCCCGGAGCAGTATGGTGGCCTCGGCAAAGATTTTGTTACAGCCACATTGGTCAACGAATGCCTTGGTGGCGGACACTCATTTGCAGTAGCAATGGCAGCCCATAATGGTATCGGTTCATTACCTATTTTATACTTCGGCACCGAAGAGCAAAAACAAAAGTATATCCCAAAGCTCGCCACCGGCCAGATGAAAGGCGCATACGCCCTCACCGAGCCGGGTTCAGGCTCTGATGCCCTCGGCGCAAAGACCACTGCCACCCTCTCTGCTGATGGTAAGAGCTACGCGCTCAACGGTCAGAAGATATGGATCACAAACGCAGGTTTTGCGGACGTATTCACAGTTTTTGCAAAAATTGATGGAGATAAATTCACTGCTTTTATTGTAGAACGCAATACACCCGGCCTCACTTTCGGTGAGGAAGAACATAAAATGGGTATCAAAGGTTCCAGCACACGCCAGTTATTTTTCGAGAACTGTATCATACCTAAAGACAACCTGCTCGGCGAGATCGGCAAAGGCCACATCATTGCCTTCAACATACTCAATATTGGCCGCCTCAAACTTTGTGCAGCCACATCCGGCGGAGCAAAACTCGGGCTCAGGGCCACGATACAATATGCCAAAACACGGGAGCAGTTTAAAGTACCGATTGCAAGCTTCGGCGCAATACAATACAAGCTTGCCGAAATGGCAATTCGCGTATTTGCCGCAGAAAGCGCACTCTTCCGCACTGCGCAATGGATAGACGATAAAGAACATGAGCTGGAAACTGCAGGCCGGCAGGATGCACTCCTCGGCGCTGCCGAAGAGTATGCCATTGAATGTGCCATGCTCAAGGTCCTCGGCTCCGAAGCACTCGACTATGTGGTAGATGAAGGGGTACAGGTTTTCGGCGGCAATGGCTTCTCCGATGAGTACAACATCTCCCGTGCATACCGCGACAGCCGCATCAACCGTATATTCGAGGGCACCAACGAGATCAACAGATTATTGACGCTCGACATGTACCTCAAACGCGCAATGAAAGGCCGTATCAATATTATGGCGCCCGCAATGGCTGTTCAGAAAGAACTCATGAGCATCCCTGATTTCGGCACTGACGATACCCCATTTGCTGCAGAACAAAAAGTAGTGGCCAACTTCAAAAAAGCCATCCTCATGTGTGCTGGCGCTGCCGCTCAAAAGCTCATGATGCAACTGGAAAGTGAACAGGAAATACTCATGAACCTCGCCGATATGGCGATTGATACTTTCCAGGCAGAATGCGTATTACTCCGCGCCATGAAAATGACCGGTAATGGGCATAACAATGCAGCCCTCGCAGTGGATGTAGCCCGCACCTTCATCTATGATGCCGCCGACAGGATCAACCATGCAGGCAAAAACGCTATCAACTCTTTTGCCGAAGGCGACGACCAGCGCATGATGCTCATGGGCCTCAAACGCTTCACTAAAGCCGATAATTTTAATACTAAAAATGCCCGCAGAAGAATAGCTGCAAAATTGATCGAAACAGAAAAATATTTCTTTAGTTAGTACAAAAAAGTATGGTTAGCATTTATAAAGCTAACCATACAAAACATTTTGAAATTGAGCCATTATTATTCATCCCTCCATTCCTTGCCTGTCATGTTAAGGAATACATCCTCAAGATTAGCTTCCTTCACGGCCCTTGGCCGTTTGAAGCCGGATGCAAGGAGTTTGTCTATTAGCTGGCTCGGAGTGCTGAGTGCTATGATCTTGCCGCTGTCTATGATGGCTACACGTTCACAGAGTTCTTCTGCTTCGTCCATGTAGTGCGTAGTGATCACTACTGTTGCACCACGGTCACGCAGTTGTTTTATTAGTTCCCAAAGGTTGCGGCGCGCCTGCGGGTCCAGGCCGGTGGTTGGCTCATCAAGGAAGATGATCTTCGGTTCATTGATAAGTGTAGTAGCTATAGAAAACCGTTGCTTCTGCCCGCCGGAAAGTTCTTTGAATTTGTTTTTTGCTTTCTCACGAAGGTTCACTGTATCCAAAAGCACCATTGGGTCTATTCTGCGATTATATAATCCCGCAAATAGCTCTATGATCTGCTTGAGGTTTAGGTTCGGATAATAACCTGCGGCTTGCAGCTGTACACCAATAATATTTTTTATGGCTTGCGGCTCCTTATCCAGGTCCATACCATCCACTATTATTTCCCCGGATGTTTTCTTACGCAGTGTTTCAATGATCTCAAGCGTGGTGGTTTTACCTGCACCGTTAGGCCCCAGCAACCCGAATATCTCCCCTTCCTGAACTTCAAAACTAATACCCTTCACCGCCTCGAAATCACCGTATTTCTTAACGAGATTGTTAACCTTTATTATTGAGTTGCCCATATTTCAAAACTATTGTAAATGATGACCAAAGTTAGATAATTTAATTTCAAAGAAAGATAATCATGGTTTAATACTGTAAACACAGTACTCAATTCAAGCTATACTATTTGTAGTATATTTATGCATGCGTAATATTAAAGAATGAACAAAATATGTTTTAATGCTTTACTGGTAATTTTAAGCTTTTTCAGTGGTGGCATCCATGCCCAAAACGCAACTATACAACCTGTATCAGTAATTGATCCGGGTAAAACCGCTGAACAAAAGGCCAGAGATACCGTAAATGAAGAATACATAAGTGCTCTTGAAAACACTTCGCCAAAGGACCTCACACTACTTAAAGATCTTTTGAACAAAGGTGCCGATGTACATGCCACTAATAAACATGGATGGTCTTTACTACACGAGGCTGCTTTCCAGGGAGACACAATGCTTATTCTGTTATGCATTAAAAACAACCTGCCGGTAAATGGGACAAGCACAACTGAGTCATCAAAAACTACTCCCTTGTATTGGGCAGAGCATAATAAGCATCCGGATGCTGAAAAACTATTATTACAAAACGGTGCAACTTTTGGCATTGCAGATGGAAATGGTGAACAGGAATATGAAACCGGGAATAAATACATTGGCAACTTTCTAAATGGCGAAAAATCGGGGCAAGGTGTTTTTTACTATGCTGACAGCAGCAGGTATGAAGGCAACTGGGAGAAAGATGAGAAATCCGGGAATGGTGTTTATTACTGGAGAAACGGCGATAAATACGAGGGGCAGTTTGAGCACAATGTCTTGTCCGGCAAGGGTACTTTTTACTATGCCAGCGGGAACAGGTATGAGGGCGAATGGAAAGACAGCTATATGAACGGGTTTGGTCATTTTTTCTGGAAGAACAGTGATGAGTATGAAGGTTATTATGAGAAAGGTGAAAAATCGGGAGAAGGCACTTTCAACTGGGCTACATGCGACAGATACGTGGGGCATTACGACCATAACAAACAATCGGGGAAAGGCAGTTTTTATTTTGAGAACGGTGACATATATGAGGGCGACTGGAAGGATGACATGGAAAACGGCACTGGCACTTTTCACTGGACCTCCGGGCATACTTATACCGGGCAATTTGTAAATAACGAATTGACCGGCCAGGGCACCTGCTTCTGGGCAAATGGTGAAAAATATGAAGGCGCTTATGAAAAGAACGTACGCACCGGGAAAGGAAAATATTATTGGACTAATAAGGATAAATACTTTGGCAACTTTAAAAACAATATGAGAAGTGGCAAAGGTACTTATTATTATGCCGATGGAGACGCATATGAAGGTGAGTGGAAGAATGACCAGAAAAACGGCGAAGGTACTTTTTACTGGAAAGGTGGTGATAAATATGAAGGCCATTTTGAAAACGATACAAAAAATGGGTACGGCACCTATATTATCACTTCTAAAAAAGCTAAAAGAAGAATAAGTTACTGCCCTAAATGTAAGACCTATAAAGGGACCTGGGAAAACGGAATAAAAAGCGGCAAAGGTGACTGCTATGATAAAAAAGGCACGTTGATCTATTCCGGAGAGTTTGCTAAGGATAAGCCTAAGGAAGCTTATCCGGGGATACATAAGTCTTAAAATTTCCTGTTTAATTATCGGGTTCATTGTATTTATTTTCGATCAGGTATAGTACCGCACCATGGGGCGATTTTTTGAAGTCCGGTCTACGATTTTAAAGCCAGCATCTTCGAAAGACCGGTATAAACCGATCCAGGCAAAAGAATCGGGTAGTTTATCCTGAGTGGGTATGGTGGGATAAGCTTCTATTACTTTAATTTCATTCTTCCTTGCTATATCGATCACACCTTTCAGCATGGCTACAGAGATACCCATTCTTCTGAAATCTTTATTAATAAAAAAACAAGTCACCGACCAAACAGGCACATCATCTATTCGTTTATGCACACGTGAATTTTCAAGTTTGAGATGGTCTTCCCGGGGAGCGAATGCGCACCAGCCTATCGCCTGTCCATCATATATGCCAAGTATACCGGTGGGCTTGTTATCCCAAACCAGGTCCTTCATCTGCAATTTATTTCCTTCATTTTGTTTACCTTCTACAAAATCATCTTTCTTAAGCCTGAAGTACATGCACCAGCAATTACCGCAAGCGCCTCGCTCACCAAATAGCTGTACAAACAGCGGCCAGTTCTTTTTTGATAAGGGCTCAAAGGTTAAGCCGCTAATGATATCATCGTCCATTATGGTTGGTGTTTTTTTCATGGCCTGAATTATTAACGAGTTTGGTTTTGCATCAAATCGCTTACCAGTTTTTTTAAGTATATTTTTCCTCCATTAGCATATATGAAGCGGTGGCCACCCGTCTCCACCGTTGAGAAATACCAGCCGCTGGTTTTGCTTTTATATTGCTCATGAGCTTTATTTACTTCTGAGAAAGGAAAGGTGCCATCATCTTTTGCATTTATGGAGTAGAGTGGTTTTTGCGGGGTGATATTGCTGAATTTCACATCGGCCCCGGGCAAGGCTGAAACTGTATAAAAGCCTGCGAACACTTCCGGTCTATTATTTATGAACCAGTAGGTTGCAATTCCGCCCATTGAAATACCGCCGAGGTAAATTTTCTTTTTGTCAACATTGTAAGTGCTTTCCACTTGTTTGATCATGTTCATAATATTTTCAAAAACAGGCGACTGGCCAGACCATCTGAAATCCTGGCGGGCAAAGGGGAATATAATAATGGTATTTAACTCATCGGCTACTGAGAAGATGGGCTCAGTGGTATTTTCGACATTTTTGTACTGAAACTCATCGCGGGCTAATACGGCGCCGTGTAAGAATACTACAACTGAATTGGCACGAGCGGGATCGTAAGATCCGGGCACATAAACGAGGTATGGTTCATTGACACTGCCTGATTGGGAAAAATACAGTGCGTATCCCGGCTTCGGCTTAACAAAAGCATTGGGTTTGCCTGCTTTGGTGATGGCATTCCCCGTTATCATTTTCAACCATTGCTCATTGGTTATCGGGCTTTTTGACTCTTGAGCTGTTGCAAAAAAAGAAAACAGGATCAATACATGGAAGAGTAAAAAGCCGGATTTTGTATATTGTTTGTTTGGAATTATCACAGTTTTCATAAAAAATTTATTTTAGTTAAGTTAATGACAGTCAATGTTTTAATATTATAAAATATCACAGGGATATCTCACTTTTATCACGCGGCATTTTTGTAATATGTCTTGAACCTTGACCAGCCTACCGGCAGGCAGGTTCATTTGATCGAAGGATTTACCATATTGTGATTCAATATTTGCTTCAGATATGAATACAAAACCATCAACTGCAATTTTGCCAGAATTGTGTTGCAAAATATTATTATCAAAGCTGAAAGAATTTTTCATTTTTTATTGGTCTTTTATAAATCTACAGTTGATCTATGTTGATTTTTTTCGTTTTTTAGATTAACGATGTAGACTGGTAGCGGGTTTCGGAGGATTTTCATTGTCTTATAGTTGATTTGCAGTTGATTTTGTTAACTTGTATACTTTAAAACTACACTCATTTTATCTTTTTTTGGCTAAAGCCGAACCCCGGGTTTTATTGTACCCCGGCCTAAAGTCCCGGGTAATTATCATTCATGCATGAAATGTACTGCATGAAATTAAAAAGGAAATCCGGAATCGTAACCGGGAAAGTGGGGAAATTAAAAATATTTTTTAGCCATACGCCTGCAAATTTTGGTTATTCATTTCATCTATCGTAATATTGCAATAAAGCAATAATTATGGGCGCTACCAAAACTGATCTGTTCACAAAAAAGCAAAATGAACTGGCAAATATTGCAAAGGCCCTTGGGCACCCCGCACGCATAGCCATACTACAGCACCTGGTAAAAATAAATGCCTGCATATGTAATGACCTGGTGGGCGAACTTGGGCTGGCACAACCTACTATATCGCAGCACCTGAAAGAACTAAAACAATTAGGATTGATCCAGGGATCTATAGAGGGTACAAGTATCTGTTATTGCATAGACCCGAAAGTGTGGGATAAGTATAAAAAAATAATAGCGGAATTTTTTGTGGAGATAAAACCAATTGATAAAAAGAATTGCGAACCCGGCTGTTGCTAAAATTCTATTATGAAAAAATTACTCGCTGAATTTTTAGGGACCTACGCATTGGTTTTTGCGGGCACAGGTGCAATAGTCATAGACCAGCAATTTCATGGTGTCATCACACACATGGGTATAGCGATCACGTTTGGGCTGATCGTGATGAGCATGATCTATACTTTTGGTGATATATCAGGCGCACATTTTAATCCGGCTGTAAGTATTGCATTTACCATGGCAGGGCGTTTTCCTGCAAGGCAATTGCCCCCATATATTGCGAGCCAACTGGCAGGCGCTTTGCTTGCCAGCCTTACCTTAAAACTGATGTTTCCTGCCAATGAACTGCTTGGGGCCACGATGCCATCCGGCACGGAAATACAATCTTTTGTGATGGAGGCCATACTTACCTTCTTCCTGATGCTGGTGATCATCAATGTGGCATCGGGCAGCAAGGAGCAGGGCATGTTTGCCGGGCTGGCGATCGGCTCGGTGGTAGCGCTGGAGGCCATGTTTGCCGGGCCTGTGTGCGGAGCATCCATGAACCCGGCACGTTCGATAGGCCCTGCCATTGTGAGCGGCCATCCGGAACACTTATGGATATACATCGCAGCCCCAATAAGCGGTGCAATAATGGCAATACTAATTTTTAAAATACTGAAACTATAAAATGAAAAACGTCCTATTTGTATGTATTGAGAACAGCAACCGGAGCCAGATGGCCCAGGCATTTGCCAATATGTATGGCAATGGCGAGGTAAAAGCATTCAGCGCAGGATCTAAGCCATCGGGTATAGTAAATCCGAAAGCTATAGCAGCGATGAAAGAATTAGGATATAACCTGGAGCTACACCAGTCGAAATCGCTGAACGAACTGCCTGATGTGGAGTTTGAGTATGCCGTGACGATGGGCTGTGGTGATGCCTGCCCGCTGGTGCGTGCAAAACACCGGGAAGACTGGAACATACCGGACCCGAAAAACATGGATGAGACTGAATTCAGAACGGTGCGCAGCCTGATAAGGGACAAAGTAAAAGAACTGATGATGAAGGTGAATGCCCGTTGATTACTAATGATTAATTGTTAATTATCAATGATTAATGGACCGTGGAGTTTGGAATATCAATTGCACCCTATCAGAAATTCTGGTCATGAGAAATTACTACTGCAACTGCCTTACCTCGATCTTCGCGAGGCCTATCATATGGCGCCTTCCTGTAAAAGCATCAGACAATGAATAAACGGCTATCCTGTCGGGCATCTGGTCGATTGTTTTGCCATTCATAGCCGTGACCACATACACATGATCGCCAATGTCCGTATTGAACAACTCATTCCATGAATATACGTTCATATAGCCATCAGAAGCCGTAAGTATGATAACAAGACTGTTGTAAGCTTTATGACCATCTGCTTTTATACCTGCACTGTCTATAATATCTTTCAGCAGCACTCCTTTCATTTGCCTTCCGGTATCTGTTTTGTGGCCATGCAATACTACATCGCCAATAAAATCCTGCTTCATTGCTGTGATATCTGCAATGTGGAATGTGATTTCTTTCTTTACTTCGCCTGTAATTAAAAATTCAGTTGTAACCGGTATATCCTTGTGCTGGGCATACAGATGCAAAGTGGAAAAACTAAAAATGAGCAGGATGAAATATTTCATACTAAACCTAAAAATGCATGTGTTTATGCAACACCTCAATACCAGCAATAAAAACAACCAATGCCGTAACCCGCCTTATGGCCAGCGGGTTGAATTTCTTAATACCAATGCGCGCCCCTGCCTGCCCGCCAATAAATACCGCGGAGGCCAATAAGCCAATGTGTGTGTAATTAATTTCTTTATGCGGCACAGATAGCTGGCCGGCAATGCCTGAAATAGAATTGACCAAAATAAAAAAACTGGCAGTAGCCGCGATCTTTTTGGGGGTATCCCACTTCATAAGGTTGAGTATAGGCGAGAGAAAAATGCCCCCGCCAATGCCCACCATACCTGATAAAAAGCCGATCGCACCGCCGATTGAACCGTCTTTGATATAGTTGTTTTTAAACTCTTCATTTTCTATTTCGCTTAGGCTTTTTGTTTTTATCCACAGTAATACGGACGCAGCAAGCAGGCTGCAACCAAGGATAATAAAAAAGGTATTCTCACTCAATTTGAGCCTTGCACCTAAGAAAGCCATAGGGACACTGACGAGAACAACAGGGATCACTTTTTTCCAACTGACCTGCTTATGCTTTATGAAAATAATGGTGCCGCCGGTGACCACAATTATATTGCATATCAAGGCTGTCAATTTCATTTCCTGGAAGGGGAATGCATAAAAGGTGAGTACGGCAAGATAGCTGGACCCGCCTCCGAAACCTACGGATGCATATACAAATGCAATGATCAAAAAGAAAAAAATGACCTCCCAGTGCTGCATAAAAATTAATTGAAAATAAAGCCAAACTGTACATTCAAGCCAATAGAACCCGTCTCCATAACACCATCATCTTCACCCCAACGACATGGCAGCGACATAGCCACAAAGTAATTTACATCTTTAGTACGCAAATATACCTCGTTAAATACAGGAGTAAAACCATAACGCCCGGAAGTTTCGAATGCGAGGCGGGGTATGATAGTAAAACCATGCTTAAAACGGAACATCGGGCCGGGATCGAACAGCAAATTGCTCATTGAAGTGCTGTGGCTTAAAGTAGTAGTCTTAACCGTGGGCGTAAACTCGTAACTGAAGCCAAATTTATCGCTGTATATAACATTTACACCAACAGGGAAACCAATCTTGGTGTTATTGGTAAAATTGTATGTCACCTGGTTGTTTTGGAGTGTGCCAGTGGGAATGATAAAGCTTAAATAACCTACTACTTTGGGATATTTAGGTTCAGGCAGTACCTTCTTGTGATGTTTGGTTTGGGTAACCTGCTCGTCCTCATCATCGCCTGTGCCGGGAGCTTTAGCCTGTGCGGCTGCATGATGCGGCATTAATAAACCGGCAAAAATAACTGTACATAAAATGGCCCTGAACGTGCGTACTTGTTTTATCATATCTCTGTTTGTTTTTTGGATATGCTTTATAAAGCATACCGGTTAATAAAAAAAATTAAAATTTTATTGTTTTAGATAATTCTTTCGACAAATTCATTACTTGTTGTTCAAGTTTATAAAATAATCTGATCACTTTTTCACCCGTCTCTGTTACTATGGCACCGCCCCCGCCTTTGCCTCCAAGTATCTTTTCAACCAATGGTTTTTCAGATCTCTGGTTCATGTCTTCTACCATTTGCCATGCCTGCCGATAAGACATTTTCATAGCTTTAGAAGCCTTTGTAATAGAGCCTGTCTCTTTTATATACTCCAGTAGCCGTACCCTGCCAAGGCCAATAAAATGGCCCTGCTCTTCATTGATCCAAACACGGAACCCGACGTCATATTTTTTTGAAGCGGACTTCATTTATCAGCGTTGTGTTTAGCTAAGCACGGCGAAAAGTACAAAAGATATTGAATTACACAACTGTTTCTGATCATGTTGAGCTGTAATGTGCGCGAGGGAGCGTACAAGTCCGGGGCAATTGCACAGCACATGATAATGATTTTGCGCTACTCCACCTTTAAGTATTCTTTGTAGTATTTATTGTTTTTGCGGGCGAGCTCACCACTGAGTTCTATGATATCTTTTTGCCACTGGTTTTTCCGGGCAAAACGTTTAAGGTCATCGGCAGTATCAGCGCCCAGGTGGCCGCTGCTGCGTATCTGGGAATAGGCCATAAGTACAGCCATCTCGCAGGCTACGGCACTTAATGCACTAAAATCAGTGCCAAAATCTACCAGGGCCATTTTATCAGTGACACGCTGAAGTTCTTTTACCACAAACCAGTTACCCTCAATATTCAATGTAGACATAAATGCAGGTGAATTGAACTGCATGATGTACCCGGCTTTTATTGTGCGGTCGGCTTCATTCTTAAAAACAGGTTGCTTTGTTTTGATGAATTTACTGAAGCAGGATTGCCTGGCCTGTTTTACATCAATGAAATAATGCTTGCCTTTATGTTTGTTATAGCACAAAACACAATAGCGCTCAAGGCCGAGGCTGCCTGTGCCGGCGATCCGGAAGGCCACATCCTGGAATATGAGATGCTCAAAGCCCGGGCTTTTATCCAGAAGGCCCTTTACGCTTTCATATATTTTGGCTTTACGGACATCATCAAGCTCCATAAAGTGTATGTTGTCGGGTTTGAGCAGCAGGGCACCTTTATGTTTATAGGTGTGTTTTGCAACAAAGGACTTGGAATCAAAATTTTCAACCTGTTCAAAATATTTTTTAAACTCACCGTGGGCCACCCGGGGCTCAAGCATCAGGGCTTTACCCTCCACAAGGGTTGTGGTGTAGGCATGCATTACATCATGCAGGGTTTTATGCAGGCCTATGGCTGCTACTTTCATCTGGCCGGCGGCAATTATTATACTGGTAAGAAAGCGCGCCACTTCGGGCTCAGGACCGGCAAGAATAGCCTCATCAAAATCATTTAGGTCGAAATAAACAAGCCTGTTCTCTCCTTTGTAAGAACCGAAATTCTCAAAATGGAGATCCCCGCATATCCAGGACTTTACTTTGGGCTTATATTTATATAGCTTAACAAAATCTTCTGCAAACAGGTGATCGGTGCCCCTGTAAAAGCGGAAGGGGCTCTCTTTCATGGCGCGCCATTTCAGCTCAAACAAAGGAGCAGGGGTGCCGGAATTGTACTCATTAATTCTTTTGATTACAGAGGCCATGTGTAAATTTAATATTCTCTTATTAAAAAGTTCACATCAGCGGTAAGCTAACTGCAAGAATCATGAAAAATTAACATTGAACCTGTGCGAAACCAAAAGCTTATGCAATACTTAATTACATCTTTCTCTGTAAATATTTCCCGAGGATATCAAATTCCAGGTTCACGATACTACCTGCTTCAATACTATCAAAATTAGTATGGGCGTGAGTATAGGGGATTATGGTTACCGTGAGCTCATCAGCTCCTACATTGAAAGCTGTAAGGCTGACGCCGTTTATGCATATAGAGCCTTTTTCTATTACAAGTGGCGCAAATTGGGCAGGAAAACGGAAACGGTATAGCCAACTGCCTTCCAGGGTTTGTTTTTCGGTACAGGTAGCAGTAGTATCTACATGGCCCTGTACAAAGTGCCCGTCAAGGCGGTCACCGATACGGAGGGCGCGCTCAATATTGATGCGGGCTCCTTTCTTCCAGGTGCCAAGATTGGTTTTCCCCAGTGTTTCCGCTACGGCAGTTACTTTGTATTGCCCCTCTGCAACACTTACTACAGTAAGGCAAACGCCATTATGCGCTACACTCTGGTCTACCTTCAACTCAACTGCCAGCGGACTTTGAATAATGAAATGAATATTGGAGCCCTCATGGATAATATCGGCTACGGTGGCAACGGTTTCTATAATGCCTGTAAACATGAGCAAAATTAAGGTGAATACTATTGTATCAATCTGGCGCTACCATAGTGGTTAATAATAGCAGAGTCGTTGGCAAGGGTTACCTGTAAATAAAAATGTAATACGGCAGGTGAATCTACCCTGTCGCGGGTTATATAGCCGCTTATTGTATCTGCCTGGGTGCAATATATCTGTCCCTGTGTAGCGGTGGCGCTGTCTCCCACACTGGTATCTACAGTAGCTTCATAGCCGGGTAACCCTTTAAAATTTATGGCTGAGCACATTCCGGTCAGCGTCATGGCTGTCTCAGAGTTTGAGGGTATGCTTATATTAATAAGAAAACTATCCATACCTACGTAAAGTGAACCATTATACATGGAATCGTAATACATGTATGTCCCAGCAAAAAGACTATTGGGATAAAAGCAGATAGAATTGTCGGGCTTGCCGGGGAAACCCCAATTATAATTGACGGCATTTGGGTCATTACAATAAGGATTGGTGAGCTGTGGATCGGTATATGGTTTGGGATCCTTCCATTTGGCACATGAAAATAATACCACCGTACAGGCGGCAATACACGTTAATATGGATATTATATATTTCAAATCAAAATTCAAAAGTCAAAACAAAAAGCCGCCAATCGACTTACTAAACGTAATTTTCACAAAATTATTCAATTTAGATGGTAAAATAATTAAAAAGTTTGTTCAAATAATTTAATTCCCTACCTTTGCACTCCCCAAGATCAAAAGGGAAATTTAATATGCTTATAATAGATTCAAAAGATTGCGAAAACATCGACAAGGCACTTAAGAAGTACAAAAAGAAATACGAAAAGTCCCGTGTTCTTAACCAGCTTCGTGACCGCCAGTCGTTCACAAAACCATCTATCAGGCGTCGTACAGAGATCCTGAAAGCTGTTTACAAGCAGCAAATGGCTAATGGTGAGCTTGATGCATAAGAATTAATGCAAAATTAATAGCGCAGATAAGCGTTATATAAAATAATATTTGTACCCGCTAATTTAAATACGTATATTTACATTAGCGGGTTTTACTATGTTCAACGAAAGGTTAACAGATTTTTTACAATTCCTGAGATTTGAGAAACGATACTCTCCTCATACGCTGTTAGCATATCAAAAAGACCTTGAACAATTCGACAGCTACATTCTTAAAGAATATTCTTTCAATGACCTGAAGCTGATAGGCCATTTCCACATCAGGGGATGGCTGGCCGGGATGAAAGAAGGCAAGCAAACCGCCCGGACCATTAACCGGAAAATATCAAGCCTTAATTCTTATTACAAATACCTGCTGCGCCTGGGCCATGTGGAAAAGAACCCTGTGCGCATGTTGCATTCACAAAAGTTACCTGAGCGCCTGCCTACATACCTTAAAGAAAAAGAAACAGAACACCTGCTTGGTGAGCTCCAATTTGAAGCAGGCTTTAAAGGTTTTACCGAAAGGCTTATCTGCGAATTGCTCTACTCCACCGGTATGCGCCGCAACGAACTGCAGCAACTGAAAGAAAAAGATGTAGAATGGGGCCTTAACCAGTTAAGGATACTGGGAAAAGGCAACAAAGAAAGATTAGTGCCCATGAGCACTATGCTGCTGGATGATATCAGGGATTATCTGCAGGAGAAACGCGAACTTGAAGTGTATAATGACATTTACCTGCTCAACACAGAGTCCGGGACGCCGCTTTATGCAGTATACATTTACCGCGTAGTAAAGAAATACCTGGCCGAAACCACTACTTTGCAAAAAAAGAGCCCCCATATATTGCGCCACACATTTGCTACGCACCTGCTGAATAACGGCGCTAATATACAATCAATAAAAGAGCTGCTGGGCCATAGCAGCCTTGCATCAACACAGATATACACTCATAACAATATTGACAAGCTAAAAGAAATTCACAGACAAAATCATCCGAGAGGGTGATCATTTTTTAATCAAAAAAATAGCATACTATGAATGTTCAAATCAGAACGGTGCATTTTGAAGCTGACAGCAAGCTTCTGGATCATGTAAATGCGAAGATCGAAAAGCTATCTACATTTCATGACAAGATTATAGGCGCAGAGATATATTTAAAGCTCGACAATATGTCGCAACAAGTCAGGGATAAGGTCGCGGAAATCAAGGTATACGTACCTGGGCATTCTCATTTTGTAAAACACCAGAGCAAAACTTTTGAAGAATCATTTGATCTTGCGTTTAATTCGCTGGTGAGTAAGGTGAAGCGCGAGAAGCAAAAACATCTTGCATACAATTAATTAAAATAACCAACCATAAATGCAAAAAATCCGTCTAACAATTGACGGATTTTTTTATTGGCACAAAAAGTTAAAAGCCAAAAACTAAAGCCTCTTTCCGCATTTTCGGAAATTTCACGGAACGGTTGATTTTTGACTTTTTAACATAAAATTTTTATCTTGCAACTTCAGAACAATAATTACGCTATGCCACAACGTTGGAGAAGTATTAAATTATCGGTTATACTATCACTATCAATCGTATCCCTGTATTTTGCTTCATGCAAAAAACAAATGAGTACAGATACTGCGCTGCCTACCAGCTACTACCCTTCTATCATCATCAACAATGATAACCAGGTGGTATATGCACTTAACCCTGCAAACGGCGCCAAGAACTGGCAATTCGGGATGTTTGTCCCTTCCAATTACTCATTGCTCACACCTACAGTACCGATCGTGTTCACACCATCGCCTTTGTTATACAATGAGAGTGTATACATTGCTTACTCCCAGCACGACCCTACCAGGACAGACACGGTTTACAAGCTGAATGCCCTTACCGGTGCGCTGATAAAGAAAATAACACCTAACCCTAACGAGATCTTCAATATACAGGCCACACCTATTGCCAATGCCAATCTGCTATACATAGCAGGCGCCGGTGTGAACAATGAACTATATGCTATAGACACAGGTACTTATGTGACCAAATGGGAGTATACTGCCGATGGCCCGATCATATCTTCACCTACACTTTACGGTAACCACTTGTACTTTGCTACAACCGCCGGAACAATTTATTGCATAGATGCAACACTTGGCCCAACAGGCACAACCAACTGGAAATATGCACCACCACTTGATTCGCCTTACGCTTCTGTAAAAGCATCTTTTTATTCATCACCTGCAGTTTGCCCTCCATATTTATATATCGGCAGTGTATCTGACAGCAATATGTATTGCGTTTTTCTGAATAACCCAACAACACCGCTAAACCCCACACCCGTGAAATGGGAGATCGAGCGTTGGAGATACAGAACCCAGGGACCTATCTATAGCTCTCCTGCGTTATATGCCGGCAACTGTATTTTTGGCTGCGGGGATTTCCGTGTTTATTGCCTGGACACATTCATAAACCCTACTGCACCAATAGACCCTTACTCTACTCCTAGGCCTGTTTGGGTAGATAGCCTGTACAGTAATGTATACTCATCGCCATATGTTTATAACCAGGTTGTATATGTAGGCTGCAATAACTACAATCTTTATGCTCTGAATATCATAAATGGCGGTATCAAGTGGCAATTTGCTTCTAAAGGACTGATAAAATCAAGCCCTATTGTTTATAACGGCTACGTCTACATAGGCAGCTATGATATGTACATGTACGCACTAGATACTACATTTGGCAACATCCAATGGCAATGGAACACTAATGGCCAGATAGAAGATGCCCCTGTAATTGACGACCTGACAGGAAACAGCTATAATAGCGGTGTAAGCGGCTATTGTAATGGTGGGATAGGTTCAGCTTACTTCTATAATTTTAATGCTAATAACTTCTAAACATAATAATTATTAATAATACATAAATGGCCTGAATAAAGCCCTTACCTCCCGGTAAGGGCTTTATTCATTTACAGATAACCCCGGAAAGCGTTCTTCATTTCCAAATTCGCTATCTTTAATCTGTAAATGCTGTATGCGGTAGTAGATATTGAGACAACGGGGAGTTTTGCCGCAGGCAACGGCATAACCGAAATAGGCATTGTGATACATGACGGTGTGAAGACACTTAACTTCTACCAAAGCTTAGTAAACCCAAACATACCGATACCTTACTTTATACAACGGCTCACCGGTATAGACAATAATATGGTGGCCAATGCACCATCTTTTGAAGAGATAGCCGGGCAGGTATATGACCTGATACAGGATAAGATATTTGTGGCGCATAATGTAAACTTTGATTACTCCTTTATAAAGCACCACCTGAAAAATGCCGGCTACGAGCTGGAAACAAAAAAACTCTGCACCGTGCGCCTGGCGCGTAAAGTGCTGCCCGGCCTAAACGGTTACAGCCTGGGTAAACTCACACAACGGTTGGGCATAAATCATGGGGAGCACCACCGCGCCGGCGGCGATGCCCTTGCCACCGCCGACCTGCTGGCAATGATCGTTGCCAAGGATACCGAGGATGTAATAGCCGGAATGCTTAAAGGCCGGAACAGCGAGCAATACCTTCCGCCACATTTGCCGGTAGAAGAACTTGATCAACTGCCGTCAACAGCAGGCGTCTATTACTTTTACAATGCAGCAGGAAAGATCATTTACATAGGAAAAGCCAAAAATATCAGAAGAAGGGTGAAGAGCCATTTTTCGAATAATAAAACCAACCGTCAGAAACAGGACTTTTTAAGGGAGACGCACCGGATCACTTATAAAGAATGTGCTACAGAACTAATGGCACACATACTGGAAAGCGCGGAGATCCGCCGGCTCTGGCCGGTGCACAACCGCAGCCAGCGTGGCTACTTGCCAAAGTTTGGTTTGTTCGTATACGAAGACCGGCAGGGATACCAGCGCTTTGCTGTAGAAGCCATCAGGCGCAGTTACAAACCCATTTATACATTCAACACCATTACCGAAGGGCATGCGAGGCTGCGCGAACTGATCGCAGAATTCGGGCTGTGCCCAAGGTTGTGCAACATTGCCACCAGCATGGATTGCGGTTGCGAAGAACATCCTGCACCCGAGGAATACAACCAGAAAGTAACAGACGCCATAAACTGGATCCGCAGGCACCTGCCCACATTCGCACTTATAGATAAGGGTATTGACGATAACGAGCATAGCTGCATACTCGTAATGGAAGGCAACCTTTATGGCATGGGTTATATAAATGATAAAAAACAACAGCTGAAAAGTATTGAGACCCTGCAAAAAAGCATGGAGCCGTTACAGGATAATGATTACATCCGCAACCTGGTTTTCCGCCATGCGTCTATGTTCCCCGAAAAGTGTGTGTCCTTCTCGTGACGTTTAAACTAATTGAAGCAATAGATATTTACTTCCATTTTTTGAACTCACTCCCCATGTCTCCCAGCACATTATAAATGCTTTTAGCCCAGTAATTACGCAACCCAAAGCCACCGGCGGTGCCAGTCATGCGTTTAGTAAGCAAAACTTTTCCGGCACCCATATCTACAAACGTTACCCACATAGAAGCCTCTACTTTGTCTTTGCTCATCCCCTCTACAAAAAACATCAGGCCAATGCCTGTTTTTCCATTGAAGTTGTATTGCGCCACAAGCGATGAGATCATATCTTCCGTGAGCAGTTGATAATCGTCTTGTTTGGCAGTGAAAAAATCCTGGCCTGCATTATCATTCGCTTTTTGGGTTACGTCTATTGCATAGCTTACATTATCACGGTGCACAGCACTTGCAACATCATATTTTTTTTGCTCCGTGATAAAAAGATTATTCCAACCCGGGAAGTATTTTGTCTTAAGGTCGCTGGCGGTAATTGCACCGGCATCTTTAAATTGCGTGGCTTCACCTATAAACTTTAAGTGAGTAAAATCAAGGCCGAGCCATGTAATAGGCGCATTACCGAAAATATCTGCCCTGGTTTGTGCAAAACCGCTGATTGTTATGAGCAGAACGAGCAATAATAGTATGATCTTTTTCATTTTAAATATGATTTAAAAGATAAAATTAGTCAATATCCTATGTCTCGTATACGATATCTGACATAATTTGAAGTATTAATAAATAAATATTCATTGGGAAATATCGCCAGTAAAGGGTTTATGTTAATGTTGGTAGGTTAATTTTATTTTCTCTTTCAATTTGGATAATTTTGCACCGTTAAAAACGCTTAAAATTCCTTCCATAATGGCATTCGATATTGATCTGATCCAGAAACTTTATGCACAACTACCCGGTAAAGTAGCTGCAGCCCGCAAACTGTTAGGCCGCCCGCTTACCCTCACCGAGAAAATTCTGTATGCACATGCTTACGAAACTCCCGCAAAGGCGTACAGCCGCGGGCACGATTATGTGAATTTTTCACCTGACCGCGTAGCGATGCAGGATGCAACCGCCCAGATGGCGTTATTGCAGTTCAGCACCTGCGGCCGTGATAAGGTGGCAGTGCCCAGCACGGTGCATTGCGACCACCTGATACAGGCAAAAACCGGCGCAGCACAGGACCTTGCAACAGCATTGGATGTGAACAAGGAAGTGTATGATTTTCTATCGTCGATCTCTAACAAATACGGCATTGGTTTCTGGCGCGCAGGCGCCGGTATCATTCACCAGGTAGTACTGGAGAATTATGCATTCCCCGGTGGCATGATGATAGGCACAGACAGCCACACACCTAACGCAGGCGGCCTGGGCATGGTAGCTATAGGCGTTGGCGGTGCAGATGCTGTGGATGTAATGGCAGGCCTGCCATGGGAGCTGAAAATGCCCAAGGTAATAGGCGTAAAGCTTACCAGCAAAATGAGCGGCTGGACATCGGCTAAAGACATTATTCTGAAAGTGGCAGGCATACTCACTGTGAAAGGTGGCACCGGCGCTATCGTAGAATATTTTGGCGAAGGCGCTGAAAGCCTGAGCTGCACCGGCAAAGGCACTATATGCAACATGGGCGCTGAAATAGGCGCTACCTGTTCCATATTTGCTTATGATGAAAAAATGGGCGACTACCTTCGCGGCACTAACCGTGCTGATGTGGCACAACTGGCAAATGGCGTAGCCAGTGACCTGCGTGCGGATAAGGAAGTATACGATAATCCTGAAGCATTCTTCGACCAACTGATAGAAATAAACCTGAGCGAACTGGAACCTTATGTAAACGGCCCCTTCACTCCGGACCTGGCAACACCTATCAGCCAGATGGCTGCGGCTGTAAAAGAGCATGGCTGGCCTGATGCGGTGGAAGTAGCCCTGATAGGCTCCTGCACCAACTCTTCATACGAAGATATTTCCCGCTCGGCTTTCATTGCTAAGAACGCAATGGCAAAAGGGCTGAAAGCAAAAAGCGAATTTACCATAACACCGGGCTCTGAAATGGTGCGTTACACCATAGAGCGCGATGGCATGCTGGATACTTTCGGCAAGATGGGCGGCATAGTACTGGCAAACGCATGCGGGCCATGTATAGGCCAATGGGCGCGCCACGTAGACGACCCATCAAAGAAAAACACGATCATTACTTCTTTCAACAGGAACTTTGCAAAACGTAATGATGGTTTATCATCTACTCACGCATTTGTAGCATCTCCTGAAATAGTTACTGCATTGGCTATCGCAGGTAGCCTGTCTTTCAATCCGCTTACCGATACACTTAAGAATGACAAAGGTGAAAACGTGAAGCTGGACGAGCCTGTAGGTTACGAAATGCCTCCGAAAGGTTTTGATGTGAAAGATGCAGGTTATCATGCACCTGCTGCCGATGGGTCTAAAGTACAGGTTTTGGTTAGCCCCACCAGCGACCGCCTGCAACTGCTTGCACCATTCGCTGCATGGGATGGCAAGAATATGACCGGACTGAAACTGCTGATAAAGGCTTTCGGAAAATGTACTACCGACCATATATCTATGGCTGGCCCATGGCTTAAATACCGCGGCCACCTGGACAATATTTCTAACAACATGCTGATAGGCGCCATCAATGCCTTCAACATGGAAACGAATAAAGTGAAGAACCAGCTTACCGGCGCATATGACGAAGTGCCAAAAGTGGCGCGTGCATACAAAGCTGCAAACATTGGCAGCATAGTAGTGGGCGATGAGAACTATGGCGAAGGCAGCAGCCGCGAACACGCAGCTATGGAGCCACGCCACCTGGGCGTGCGCGCTATCTTGGTAAAGAGCTTTGCACGCATACACGAAACCAACCTAAAGAAACAAGGTATGCTGGCCATCACCTTTGCCGACAAGCAGGATTATGATAAGATACAGGAAGACGACAGCATAGACATCATAGGCCTCACTACTTTTGCTCCTGACCAGCAACTTACCCTTGTGCTCAACCACAAAGACGGCAGCAAGCAGGAAATAAAAGTTAACCATACTTACAACGAACAGCAGATAGAATGGTTTAAAGCCGGCGGCGCCCTTAATGTGATCCGCAGAGAGATTGCTGCTGAAGCTGTAGCATAAGAATAATTAATAATCGCAAAAGTAAAACCCGTTCTGAAAGGAATGGGTTTTGCTTTTAAACACTAAAAAGGTTTGTTACTATTTCATAAAATCTCCACAATCCTCTTTTTTCTCTTGTAATAATCAAATGGTTGTTTAATTTTGCAATATTCACATGCGCAAGCTATATCACATTAAAGACTTTATAGAATGGAAAGCATTCGGCGTATGCTCGGCTATTGGTGAGCGTATGGGCGTGGCTACTTCCCGCATCAGGTTGTGGTTCATTTACATTTCCTTCCTCACAATGGGCTCTCCCATCATTGTATATATGATACTTGCCTTCTGGATGAATATGAAGCACTACATACTCCAGCGCAGGCGCAACCCGCTGAAATGGCTGTAACTATATTATTAAAAACTATCCCAAAATCAGCCTCAACCACTCCCGAAAATCCGTAACTTTGCACTTTCTCAATTAAAACCAAGGAAGGTACACCATGCCAGTGCTACACAACCGCGTAAATAATGAGGAACTGAAACAACTTATGCTGGCCGAAACTGAGCCACGCACCACCGTTTCGTTCTACAAATACTTCCCGGTAGCGGATCCGGACGCTTTTCGCAATAGCCTTTATATCGCTTTTAATGCCCTTAAAGTCTTCGGGCGAATATACATAGCCCACGAGGGTATAAACGGACAAATGAGCGTGCCTGAAAGCAATTACGATGCATTCCGTGAAGTTTTGTACTCAGCTCATCCCGACCTTAATGGTATTCGCCTCAATATAGCTGTAGATGACGATGGCAAATCTTTCTGGGTGCTGCGCATGAAAGTGCGCCCAAAGATAGTGGCCGATGGTATTGACGACCCTACCTTTGATATGGCCAATAAAGGCAAATACCTTAAAGCAAAAGAATATAACGAACTGGCTGAAAAACCCGGCACTATCATTGTAGATATGCGCAACCACTACGAATATGAAGTGGGCCATTTTGATAACGCCATAGAAGTACCCTCCGATACCTTCCGCGACCAGTTGCCCATGGCTGTGGATATGCTGAAAGATAAAAAAGACCAAAACATCATTATGTACTGCACCGGCGGCATTCGCTGCGAAAAAGCCAGTGCCTATATGCTGCACAATGGTTTTAAGAACGTATTCCACGTAGAGGGCGGCATTATAGAATATACCCGCAAGGCAAAAGAAGAAAACCTCCCATTAAAATTCAAAGGAAAAAACTTCGTCTTTGATGAGCGCCTCGGCGAGCGCATCACTGAAGATGTTATAGCCCAGTGCCACATCTGCGGCAAGCCCTGCGATACACACACTAATTGCAAGAACGATGGCTGTCATCTGCTCTTCATTCAGTGTGATGAATGTGCCGCAAAATATGAAGGCTGCTGCAGCGAAGAATGTAAAGAAGAAAAAAACCTGCCTGAAGATGAGCAGCGCGCACGCCGCGCCGGCCGCGAGAATGGCCCTATGATCTTTAATAAATCAAAGCAACACCCGCTGAGAAAGCATAGGGATGAATGGAAAAAGTAGCAGCGTATATTATCTCAATACCTCAACAATATCTGCTGTAGCTCTTTAGCTTGCACTACACCCGACTGCCGCCATTGCACCACCCCTTTCTTGAAGACAATGAGCGTGGGCACGCCCTGCACCTGGAACTGGCTGGCTACTTCCGGGTTCTTGTCTACATCTATTTTCAGTATGGTCACTCTATCGCCCATGGCTGCTTTTACATCATGCAGTATGGGTGTCATCATTTTGCACGGCCCGCACCAGGTGGCAAAAAAATCTACCAGCACCGGTTTATCTGAATTTATTACTGCTCCGAACTTGTCCATCACTTCCTGTTTATTTTCAGCGTTTGCAACATTTCGTCCGTTAGTTCATCTGTATAGATGCCTGCGCCATTTACCAGCACACCTTTAATGTCATACTTCGGGCATGATATCGCATATACGGTAGCCTCATCAGCCGGGTCGCTGTCTCCCTCAAACCGGAAAACCTTATCGATCACAAATTCATCATGAAACACGCTATAATGCGCATCCCTGCACTTCAGGCAGTTCTGATGCAGGTTAAAGTCTTCTACATAGCCACCTTTACGAAGGTTGTTGATCACTTCAGTTATTGTAGTCATTTCTTCCATATTATAAAGTTAGGGAGGTTTTTCAGATCAATAGCTATTTACTAAAACAATCATGCCCCGGGGAAAGCCGGGGCATGTGTTTCTATAGACTATTTGCTTACTAATGCTGCACCGTGAAACGGATTATTTTTGATTGTCCGCCATCACCGTTAATATTCATGATATAAACACCATCCGGCATATTGTTCAATTCAAAGGTCTTATTGAGCGCATTGCTCTGCGGCGTTATACTACCTTCATAAACCACTTGTCCGATCAGGTTATATACTTTGAAGTTAACTGCATTAATATTTGTGTTACCCAGTACACCTTTTATGGTGAAATTACCGTTGTTCGGATTAGGATAAAGGTCTATGTCTTCCATTGCAGATGACACATTCGCCACACCTGTATTAGGGTTGCCTACTACAAGGCTATTAGTTATAAAATCAGGCACTGAGCAGGTAAGGTCGGATGTTACAGTAACTGATACAGTATAAGTTTGCGTAACGTTCGTGAGCACATAAGTGCTCAATGTAGCTCCCGCAACAGGAACACCATTTACCGACCATTGGTAAGTTGGCCCGCCTGCATTATAGATATACGCCGTAAAAGTAATAGCGCTGCCGGGGGCAACCACAGCACCGGGGGTTGCACCAATATTCACCAGCGGCGGCCCGTCTGCTATATCCATGGTCAGCACATTGCTGTTTGCATTGACCGGCGTTGGACAAACAATATCGCTGGACATAATACAGTATACGGTCTCTCCGTTTGTGAGTGATGGTGTTGCCCATGTGCTGGTCACAGCGCCTACCACCGGTGTTACGCCTGTCATCCACTGGTAAGCAGGGTTTACACCACCCGTTGTTGTTGTTGCAGTAAACGTTACCAGTGTGCCCGAACATACCGTATCGCCGGGGCTGGAAGTAATGTGCACAGAAACAGGTGTTACTGAATTAACAATGATAGAAATGGAATCTTTTTCCGATGGACAACCCTGCATTGTATCTACAACATAATACTTGCCCGAATTAAGGGTGGTAGCTGATGTGATAAAAGGATTTTGCAGTGTTGATGTGAACCCGTTCGGGCCGCTCCACTTATAGGTCACGAAAGCTGTAGTATCCGGGTTGGCGAAAAGATAAATATTGCTGCCTGCACACGCTGTAGCGGTAGCGCTGTCTGCAGGTGTTGGCGGAAGAGCCTTATTCACAACAATAACTACTGTCGATGTATCATTAGGGCAACCGTTATGCGTAGTCACGATCGAGTAAGTGCCGGCATCTGCCAATGTTACACCTGCACCTGAAAAACCTGTGTTGATCGCATTCTGTGTTATAGCCGTAAAACCGGTTCCGCCTGCCCCTGATCCTGCAGGGCCTATCCAGTCGTAGCTCGTTATCTGGTAAGGGGCCATATCATAAAGATATACAGTTGCGCCTATACATACAGGAGTAGAACCCCATGCGGTAGTTTGCGGCAACTTATTGAGTATATCGATATTGAGATAATCATCCGGTGATGTATTCGCCGGTGCACTCGCCACTATGCGAATGCGGTAACCAGTACCTGTAGCGGTAGCCGCAGGGATGGTGCAGGCAATAGTGCCTGAAACATTTGAAGTTACTGTACCAATGTTAACAGGCGCAGCAAAGCTGCCCGCAGCATTAGAGAGCTGTACTGTAAAAGTATTTGCCGCAAGGAAATTTGAGTTCACTGTATAAGCCACATTATAGGAGCTGCCTGCACATACTATGGTATCTATATAAGGCTGGTTGATGGCTACAAGTGTATCTTTTTTAAACTGGGTTACAAAGCCATCATAAGTACCTCCGCCAAAAGCGGTCTGGTCCGTTCCGGCAGTTGAAATGCCGGTTGTGCTGGCAGTATAGCCGGCTATGATCAGTTCATCTCCCGTAAGTGCGCAGGCTATGCCATTGGCATAGTCATAAAAATTTCCTCCGAAATAAGTGCCCCAAATGATCTGGCCCAGCGTATTGAACTTAGCTACGTAAGCATCATAATCTCCCGCTATCGCGGCCTGGTAAGAGCCCGCTGTTGCTATACCATTCGAGCTGAATGTCCCGCCGGCTATTGCTATATTGTTGTATGCATCAAAACATACCGCCTGTCCGTAATCAGTAGCTGAACCTCCGTAATAAGTGCTCCATGCCTCTGCGCCTGTGGTAGTAAAGTAAGCGGCAAATGCATCCTGCGTGCCGCCTCCATAGGTACCCTGGTATGCTTTGTAACTTGCTATATTGGTAAGGCTGTTTGTAACACCCACTATGGCTATGCTTTTTGTGGTCGGGTTACACGCTACACCATTTATTTGCTGTATACCTTCGCCGCCATAATAAGTGCCCCAGTTAAGTACGCCCCCTGTAGTAAACTGTGCCAGGAAGCCGTCCTCAGTGCCATCCAGCGCGGTTTGAAAAGCGCCTGTAGTTGCAATATTTACTATACTGTTGGTTTGCCCGCCCACTATTACGTTGCTCGATGCATCACAGGCTATGGCAAGTCCTTCTTCCTGTGCAGTGCCACCGTAATAAGTAGACCATTGTATAGTGCCTGTAGAATTGAATTTGGCTACAAACGCATCACTCGTACCACTTAGTGCGGTTTGGTGCGCACCGGCAGTCGCTATAAGTGTGGCACTTGTCGTCTGGCCGGTGATGTATACGTTATTACCCGCATCGCAGGCCACGCCATATATGTAGTCGGTGCCTGTACCTCCATAAAATGTGCTCCAGGTGCGTGCACCGGCAGTTGTGTACTTGATGAGAAACCCATCATAGCCACCTTCATTTACTGTATGATATGCACCCGCTGTTGCCAGCGCGGCGGTTGCTGAATTGGTGTAACCTGCAAGGTAAACCCCGGCCGCATTGTCCATCGCTACGGCCATACCTTCAGTAATACCGGTTGTACCGCCATAATAAGAGGTAAAAGTACGCGTCCCGGTTACTGTATATTCTGTAAGGAATGCGTCATAAGTACCTCCTGGAAAGGCAGTGGTATATACGCCTCCGCCTCCCTTAACAGCTATATTATTGCTTGCGGTATATCCACCCACATAAGCTATGCCTGCCGCTGTTTCAGCTACCGAAGTACACACATCTTCATTCGATCCGCCAAAATAAGTACTCCACAACAGGTATGGATCTATCGTCAGTGCGCCCTGGTGTTCAGCTGTTTCAAAACTTACCACATTCTTATTCACCTTAAAATTAGAGGCCACTTCTTTATGGCTCTCTGTTTCGTAAGCAAAAGGTTTCCTTTCTTTCACAGTGCCCATCGGTGTTTCAGCCACTATGCTCCCGTCAGCAGCAATGCCCAGCCTGGTAGCGCCGTCATAAGCCAGTTTTATCTTGCTCACATCGCCACCCTCACGCACCACGAAATCATATTCTACGTTGTTATCTTTTACATACAGCACCCAATCAATATTGGGGTATACATTTTTATAGGTCACTTTGTTGAACGAATGCACCGTAATTCCGGCATCATTTTGCGAACCATAATAGTTCTCATAATACGCCTGTTCATCACCGGCCACAGCCTGCGCATTCGGGTTGGCGCCTACCAGGCGCACACCCATGTTATAAATACTGATGCGGGTATTTTCAAGCTTTGTGCCTTCCGATTTCCTGAACTGGTAATATAACTTACCACAGCCCATGTAGAGGTCCACACCAGGGGTAGATAACTTATATTGTATATCGTGCCGAGGATTGTTTTTTTCGTCCACTACCTGGCCTTTATTCTCTATAAAAGACAATGGTTTTTGTAGCCCTTGCCCCGCAGTTATTTTTGCATCTTTTGCCATTGCCGACAAAGACAACAAACAACCAAGGACCAGAGAACAGGATTTTGTACCATTTAAATACATATACAAATATTTATTTGTTAATTATACAGACTGCAATGTAAGAATTATATCAGAAAAAAGGAAGTTTTTTAAATACAGGATAAAATGGCTCAATAGCTGAATAGCTAAATGGCCCAATACCCCTTTTACAGGCAATTAATTTAAAACAAATGTGCTATTTAAAATGCTTTTTCCTCATAAAACCATTATCAAAACCCACCCCTCATTGAGCAATTGAACCATTGAGCTATTGAGCCATTTAGCTATTCAGCAATTCAGCTATTCAGCAATTGAGCCATTAATTTCCGCTCTGTCATACTCGTGCTTTCTATGCTTATCCACAAATACGGCTTTTGCAATAGTTCAATAGCTTTTTCAGGCCATTCTATAAAGCAATAAGCCCCCCCGTTTTTAGCCTGTATGATGCAGTCTTCCATCCCGGCATTGATAGCCTCCGCGGCATCCCGCAACCTGTACCAGTCCAGGTGAAAGATCGTCTGGTCCTTACCGCCATCGCTAAAGTGATATTCATTGATCAGCGCAAAAGTCGGGCTGCTCACCGCATCCTCCACCTTCAGATGGTCGCACAGCTTATGGATAAAGGTCGTTTTTCCTGCCCCAAGGTCCCCACTGAACGCAAAAATGTGGTTATCATGCAACAACTCCCAAAACTTTACGGCTGCCTTATCTATATCAGCCAGGGTATAAGAAAGTTCAAGTAATACGTCACTCATTGGGGCGCTAAGATAAGATGATTCTAAATCTCACAAATAGGTATATACACTTCCTCACTATTCTCAATCACAATCCGGAACTTTACACTATTAAAACCACAAAAATACTCATCAGCTATTATAAAAAACATAGGGGCGCTTTGCACGCATTTATCCATTGTAAACATTTGTATACCGAACCACAACCTCATATTATAAAAAAAGCGCGTGATAAAATCGTGATATTCTTGTGATATTTTATAGTGATAAATTATTGAAAATCAATTTATTAAATCATTTTAAATTTTTCTAAAAAAGTGTGATATCTCTAAATCCGGATCATGGAAATCCCTTAATCAGGAGAACCTGCCTGCCGGTAGGCAGGTCTAGGTTCAAAACATACAAAAATCAACTGTAAATCAACTATGAAACAACTAAAATCTACCAAAACCCGCACCACTGCTACATCACTATATGAAAACCATAAAAAAATCAACATAGATCAACTGCAGATTTCAAATAAAGAAAAAATACATTAAACAGCCGCAAAAAAAAGAAGATGGATTTAGGACCGCAGTTTAATATTTTAACAAAAGCACCTTCCCAAAACAATATCCTGATTTTTATCATGAGGAGGTCTTGAAGGGGAAAATTATCAGGATAAATTCGTAACTTACATTGTTAAATCTTAATGTGTTTTTATGCTAAACCCTATATGAAAAATAAGAAATGAAACACCTTTTTACATACCTGTTTTTTTGCTGCTGCATCTGTAGTGCATTGCCGGTCTTTGCAACAGTCTGGCAGCAGGCCGATGTAACACAACTACCTGCTATAAACCACCCTATACGTGCCACAAAATATCTTGCATTCACTACCGATGAAGTTGCGCTAAAGTCGCAACTGCTCAGCATTTCGCGCATACCCGCACAAGGCGGCATTATCGATCTGCCCTTGCCGGATGGCTCTACCATGAGTTTCAGGGTATGGCAAACCCCGGTGCTCACAGATCGCCTGTCTGCAAAATATCCTGAACTCAAAACTTTCACCGGCGAGGCCGTCAGCGACCGTACCATCACCGCAAAACTCGACTTTAACTCATTCGGTTTTCATGCGGTAATCTTCAATGGCAGTAACGAATCGTTTGTAGATCCTTATGGTAACAACCACAGCGGTTATTATTTCGCTCATTACAAAAAAGATGAAACACGAGAGTGGTACGAAACAATGAAATGTGCGGTAGGCGGCAAAGAAACTATGCCCGCACATGAAAAAACTGCACCGCTGAAAAAAACAAGCAATAACTCCGCCAACGGCTATACATTCCGTTCTTATCGTCTCGCACTCGCCTGCGATCATAATTATGCACAGGCAGCCACTGGCCTTATAGCGCCTACCACCGCGCAAACATTAAGCGCTATACTCACCGATCTGAACCGCATCAACGGCGTTTATGAACGTGAGTTTTCATTATCTATGACTTTGGTTGATCATGAAGACACTATAATTTGGACACAGGCCTACGACCCTGTCAACGGCCCTGATCCTTACATTGGCATCGACAGCAATCCTGACCAGTGCCTCACCGTCAACCAGATAGTATGCGATACCTTCATCGGCAATGCCAATTATGATATCGGCCATGTGTTCACTACCGGCGCCGGCGGCCTTTCGCAGGTGGGTGTCGCCTGCAAGGCAAGGAGTAAAGCGATGAGTGTCACCGGCCTTGCAGACCCGGTAGGTGATGGCTTTACCATTGATTATGTATCTCACGAAATGGGCCATGAATATGGCGCCTACCACCCTTTCAATAGCAATGCAGGCAATTGCGGCTATGGTAACCTTGCCTCATTCTGCTCATACGAGCCTGGCAGCGGCTCTACCATTATGGCATATGCAGGCATATGCGCCCCCGATGATCTGCAGCCCCACAGCGATCCCTATTTCCATTCCGTGAGCCTTGAGCAGATTCAGAGCTATATAACAAGCGATGGCGATGTCTGTGCCGTAAAAACCGCTACCAACAACAAGCTCGTCAGCATACCTTCATTTGGCGCCTCATATACCATACCTTATCTCACACCATTCGAACTGACTGCACCTGTCGCTACCGATTCAGTCGGTGACACCTCCATCACCTACTGCTGGGAAGAATGGAACCTCGGTTCCGCCAATGGGGAAACTCTGGTAAATACACATGCAATAGGACCAATTTTCCGCTCCTATCTGCCGGTGAAAACAACCACAAGAATATTTCCCGAAAACAGCATGGTACTTTCCGGCATCTTAAGCAATGCGGGCATCGAAGATGCCGAAGGCGAAAAAGCCCCTGATGTAGCTCGCTTCCTTACATTCCAGCTCTCTGTGCGCGATATATACCAGGGTAATGGTTGCTTTATAGTACCGGACGACACCGTGCACCTTGACGTAATAAATACAGGCACAGGATTTACAGTTACCAGCCAGAATACTCCCGGCACCTACTACATAGGCAATACCCCTGCCACTATTACCTGGAATGTCGCCGGCACCAATACATCCCCTGTCAACACCGAAAATGTTGACATATACTTATCCGTAGATGGTGGCAATAACTGGCAATACCACATTGGTACATTCCCCAACACTGGCTCAGCTATTATCACCATGGCTAACCCGGACACCGACGTCACTACCGCCCGCATAAAAGTTAAAGGGACTAACAACGTATTCTTCAATGTCAACAGCACTGATTTCACTGTTGCCCACAGCCTTGAGTCCGACACTTCTATTGTTATCTGCCCTATTCCCACACATAGCATACTGCGCATGTCTGCAGGCACAAAAGGCCTCCTTAATACCGTTATTTATAATGCAGTAGGCCAGCAAGTATGGACAGGTGAAATAAATGGCGAGACCGATATTTCCGTTTCTGAATGGGCGCGTGGCCTCTACTTCGTAAAAATGACAGACCCCAAAAACCATGTAACCATAAGAAAGGCGGTAGTTAATTGACAAGGATGTAATTTACCGGTGCTTCAATATTGCTTTAACCGCACTTACTATATCAGGGTGGTCAAAAACAAAACCGGCATTAATGATCTTGTCGGCACTTACCGTGCAGCTTTTCAGCACTTCCGTACTCATTTCGCCCAATAATATTTTAAGCAAAACAGAAGGCACATGCACCGGTATTTTTACACCACCCATCTCCGCAGCAATAGTATGCATCATTTGCCTGTGCGATATATGACCGGGAGCCACGGCATTGTATATTCCGGATAATTCATCATGTTCAATCGTAAACTGAATAAGCCTTACCAGGTCATGTATCCCGATCCAGCTCACTACTTGCCCACCCGACCCAAGAATTGGCATAACACCCATAGACATAGGATTAGTAAATTGCAGCATTGCGCCGCCCCCCTTTCCTAATACGATCCCAAAACGGAGCACCACCCTTCTGATATTAGCTGATAGGGACTCCGATGCGGCCTCCCATTCCTTGCAGGCATTACCCAGAAAATCATTGAAAGGAGGATCAGCTTCCATAAATAATGAAGAATAATGACTATCCGGCCCATAAAAACCAATGGCCGATGCCGCTATCAAAGTCTTGCAGGATATTCCATGTGCATTAAGCACTGACACGAGGAATGCTGTACTTTTCACCCTGCTTGATATGATCTCCTTTTTGCGCTGCTCCTTCCACCTGCGGTCAGCTAAACCGGCACCTGCTAAATGCACTACTGTATCTATGTTTTTAATAATATCAACATCACATTCCTCTTTATCCGGATCCCAATGAGAATAAGAAATATGCTGTTTTTTCCGCTTTTTAATTCCTCCGGTAGTAAATACTACCACCTCATATCCGTTTCTTATGAGTAAAGCCGTTAAATGCCGTCCAACAAAGCCTGTTCCTCCCGTTATCCCGATCTTTTTCATAATAATCAATGTTCAATACATTGTAAAAAATACGACTACATGTGCAATTACCGGCTTTAACATTAATTTTTATCTTCAATACAATAATCAGTCCACCTTATACGTTTTTTTGAAAATCACATTTCTCAATGAACAAAACTTTACATAAGAAACTTACTGAAAAACACCTTTACAAACATACGCCAACCCTGGCATATTATAAGGAGGACCTGCAACCGGGTATGGATGAGACTCATGTACTGAATCTTCTAAGGGAAGATGCAAAAGACCTCATGCAACCCCGAAAGGAAGCTATAGCAAATATACTAAGGCTGGCGGGTACATTGTAATCGCAAAAGACGCTTTAATATCTGAAATAGATCTCAGTGGCCCCAAAGCCATATCGTCCGCTCCATTCATTTTTATAACGGCCCACCTCGGGGGTTTGTTTAAGAATGGTATGAACCTCTTCTTTCAGCTTACCCTTACCAAGGCCATGTATAACGATCATACTGCTTTGGCGGTGCACTATAGCAAGGTGCAGATAACGCTGTAAAGCGTCAAGTTGTATTTTTATGATCTCTGCATTTGAGAGGCCTCTGTGGTTGTCCACAAGCGCTTCTATATGAAGGTCCACCTCATACCTTGGCGGTTCAATTGTTTTGGTCGTTATTGATGTAAATAACGGCTTTAGAGGCGGTTCAAACTTTTCTACCGGTTCCGGTTTTTTCTTCGGTGAGAAATCTTCAATCAGCACATAACTGAATGTAGGCTCACTGTTTTTCATGAGATGGGTAATGTGCTCAAAAAGTTTTGCCGGCCTTATCCTCAATATGCCTTCTGCTTTCTCCATTTTTTCATTTACAGGATCGGTCAGTTGCCAGTGAAACCTTGGCTGGTCATTCATATCCGTATAGCTCACACTGTGCAGATATACATTTCCGAAAGCATGCAATACACCTTCATGCCGGAACTCGCTTTGCTGGTTTATGCGCAAATCGTATACAAACCTCACTGCCTGTGGCATTTCATTGAGCAGGTATACTTTCAACGATTCTACTACATCTTCCATGGCTTCCGTTTTGTACACCGGCAAAAAGGAAAGATAAACACCCTTCGCCAACCTTTGTTTCCTTTCCGCGATCCTTTCTACCGGTAACTGTTCAGGTGCTGATGATTTCTTTTTTCCTGTCTTTCCGGTAAACCATTTCAGATAAGGATGTTCAATATCTTCTATATACACAGGAAATACAGTGCCACCCACTTCTACCTCGATCATGTGTTTATCGATGAATGCAGTTACATGCCCCTCTTCTCCTGTGCGGGTAAGCACTATTTTATCTCCTATTGAAAATTTCATGTTTATTATTTTCTTCCCTCCAGAAATTCTACCATTTTCTTCACAGCTTTTCCACGATGGCTGATCTTATTCTTAGTTGTCAGCGGCAACTCTGCAAAAGTCTGTTTATAACCATCCGGAATAAATATCGGGTCGTACCCAAATCCTCCTTCTCCTCTTTTTTCATCAATTAATGTCCCTTCACATATTCCTTCAAAATAATAGACCTCGCCATCCCATATCAAACATATCACCGCTTTATAAAACGCGCTTTTATCCGGTTTGTCTTTGAGTTCCGTTAATACTTTTTGCAGGTTCTTTTCATCGTCCCGCTCTCCTGAATAATGAGCGCTGTCCACACCAGGAGCCCCACCTAATGCGTTTACACAGATACCACTGTCGTCAGCAAAGATGTTTTTACCGGAAAACTCATAAATTGCTGATGCTTTTGCCATTGCATTCTCTTCAAAAGTATGGTAAGGTTCAGGTATTTCTGAAGTAAACCCAATGTCCTTTAATGATAATAGCTCAATATCACCCACAATCTCTTTTATCTCCCCTATCTTATGGGCATTATTAGATGCGATAACTAACTGTTGCATGCTGCAAATTTACACCATCAAAACCGTTATTATTTGAAAAGAGTCGCTAATTTAGATGTATGAATACGGCTAAACATATATTTAGCATAGCAACAGCTATTTTACTTGTGCTCACAACAACATTTGCTGGCGCACAAAATTCTCATGTCCAGCCAATAGATTTCCCTGAAATAACTGCACAAAATGCAAAATTACCTGTCACTTTTTCCTGGATCAACTTCGATGATCCATCTGATGAAATGCCTGCCGTTGTAGAAAAAAAGATAAAAAAAGTAATTATAGACTTTTATCTCGAATCAAATGGCGGGGACTCCAGTGATATTGCAAAAGCAAAGGATTATTATTTTAATACACTCTGTGTACCCTTCAATAATATGCAACTGTATATCGTGATCCTGAAAACGCCACTGTCTTACTCTCACTGCAAACTTTTCCTTTATGATACTGTATCAAATAAAGTATCTACCAAAACTATAGATTACAATACATGGTCTATGTACAGCATAGACGAGAGTACAATGAAAAGATCAGGATTATTTAAAAGCATGCAGTTGAACAGCGATGATATCGTTATTAAAAAATCAAACTTGCTACTCAGGCGGCTGAAGCACATTGGCAAGTCCAATGAAATTGAAGAATTTACCTATCGCGCTATTGGGGTCGCCCTCGATTCAGTTTCATTTAAATCGAGTATCATAGAGCAGCCTTAACAGAAAAGAAATAGGGCAGGTGTTGCCTGCCCTATCAAAATAAAATGCAAAATAATTATTGCCAAACCCTGCTGGCAAAGCGGTCGCTCACTACAAGCTCTTTGCTGCCGGGGGTGTATTTGTAAAATCCTTCTCCAGACTTTACACCCAGGTAACCTGCCTGTACCATATTGGCAAGCAAAGTTGCAGGTGCATACTTCTGGTTGCCGAAGCCCATATGCAATACGTGCATGATAGAATAACAAGTATCCAACCCGATAAAGTCAGCCAGTTGCAATGGCCCCATAGGGTGTGCCATACCCAGCTTCATGATGGTATCTATTTCAGAAATACCTGCAACGCCTTCCTGCAAAGCAAGTACAGCTTCATTTATCAGCGGCATCAGGATACGGTTAGATATAAAGCCAGGATAGTCATTAACTACACAGGGCACTTTACCTAACTTAACAGACAAGTCGATAACAGTTTGTGTTACTTCTTTATCTGTAGCATAACCATTAATGATCTCCACAAGCTTCATTACAGGCACCGGATTCATAAAGTGCATACCGATCACTTTACCAGGGCGTTGTGTAACAGATGCAATGCGGGTAAGAGATATAGAAGATGTATTTGAAGCGAGGATACAATCGGCAGGACAATGCTTATCGAGTTCGCGGAAAATGTTGAGCTTCAGCTCTATATTTTCTGTTGCTGCTTCAACTACCAGGTCAGCGTTCGCAACTGCCGCAGCCATATCAGTAAAGGTCTTGATGCGGCCCAGTGATTGCTGCTTGGCCTCTTCGGTTAGCGATCCTTTGGTTACCTGCCGATCCATGTTCTTCCCAATAACAGAAATGGCTCTGTCGAGCGCTTCCTGCTTAATATCCATCATGTTTACATTAAAGCCACATTGTGCGAAAACATGACTAATACCATTTCCCATAGTACCTGACCCGATAACGGTAACAGTGTTTAATTTCGATGACATAAAATTGTGTGTTTCTTTTTTTTGAGCCGCCAAGGTAAGGAAAGTTGACGAGATAAAACCTAATTACAAACACATAAAACCCAGCAAATGTGCATAACTGCAGGATATAATAAATATAGCCCATAAAAAGCGGCTACATTATTATTACATTAATAATAATAGACAATATATTGCGGGTTTTGCATCAGAAATGGCGAAAAATGCCCTTATCAAGGCCTTCGCGAATGCGCATAGCAATAACTGAGGCATCGCTTATATCATCACTGATCATATAGTGCTCAGCTTCATCAAAGGAGGAATATAACTTATGATATAATGTATAATCGGGCATTGCGCCTTCCTTGCGATTGGCTGCACGTACCGCACACACATCCTGGCTGGGGCGTAACACAACATAATCTAAAGAAATATCCCTGCCTGCAATTATTTTATGCACAGTATCAAGAAACCACGGAGGTATGGAAAAATCGAGAATAACCCCATACCCCCTCCGCGCATATGGAATTGCAGCTGCGATCATAGCACTCATCACCAGCGTAAAGCTCTCTTTGCTTGTTTCCTCTTCGGCTCTTTTTGCTGTAAAGGGCCAAAACCGGTCTCCTTCAATATAACTCAATGGCCCCGGTGAACAGGCGATCAGTTCCTGAGCGATAGTGCTCTTGCCCGCACCGGGCGGACCAGAAAGCAGCATTATATATCCCTTCATTACTCAATTCAACCCTTTTTTAATTTTTGCCTTTTGAATTTATTAATAAACATGCTGGCCACCATTGATACTCATATTAGCACCGGTAATAAAACTGGCATGTTCCGATGCAAGGAAAGATACCAGGTAAGCAACCTCTTCAGTGCCTCCCAGCCTGCCCATAGGTATCTGTGCTATGATCTGGTTGCGTATCTCTTCTTTCACAGCCATAACCATATCAGTACCTATATACCCGGGAGAGATCGTATTTACAGTTACTCCTTTATTGGCTACTTCCATCGCCAGTGTTTTGGTAAAGCCGTGCATACCTGCTTTAGCCGCAGAGTAATTGGTTTGCCCAAACTGCCCGCGTTGGCCATTCACTGATGAAATATTGATGATGCGCCCAAAACCTTTATCTATCATAGGATTGATAACGTGGCGTGTACAATTGAATACACTATCCAGGTTTGTAGAGAGCACGGCCTTCCAGTTCTCATAACTCATTTTACGAAAGCCCCCATCTCTTGTGATACCGGCATTATTTACCAGCACATCTACATGGCCCACTTCATTATTTATTTTTTCTATCATTTTCCCGCATGAGTCGAAATCAGCGACGTCAGCATAATATATATTCACATCATAGCCCTCATTGTGCAATTTCTCTTTCCACTTTATCGCCTTATCCTCACTATGATAATTAGCTAAGACAATATAACCATCGTCATATAGTTTCTTGCACATTGCAGTGCCAAGCCCGCCCGTAGCGCCGGTTACTAAAACAATCCTTTTTTCAGTTGTATGCATAGATCAGTCTTTTAGTTTACTAATTGAAGATAATATAAAGCATTATAAAAAGAAATCATTAACATAAATTTTATTTACCAGCCCCTCATATTGCGGCTTTATACATAAAACCCTACCCATAAATATAAATAATGTTACTTCTCATAATTATCCACATGCTTACTGACATACTCAACGAATTTAACAAGTATAATTGTCTATAATAAATCCATTCAACGTAACTTCGCAACAAATTTTTAGCAACATGACGTTCAATAATGAAGAAATTGCACAGGAATTAGCAACAACTACCGAAAAACTTACAAGGGGTTACGAAGTACTACACGAAATAGGCGATGTAGAAGTTGGCACTACTCCAAAAGAATTGGTTTGGTCTTGCGATAAAATAAAAATGTATCACTATACAAGGGATACAAAAGCGAAATGCGCTATACCTGTCCTGGTATCATTTGCAATGCTCAACAGGCATGATGTGCTGGACCTGCAGCCCGATCGCAGCCTGATGAAAAAGCTGATGGACGAAGGTCTTGATATTTACATCATGGACTGGGGCTATCATAACAAATCCGACCGTTACATTACAATGGAAGATTACATAGACGGCTACATGAACGACGCCGTTGACTTCCTGCGCAAGCGCCATAAAGTAAAGAAGATACACAAAATGGGTATCTGCCAGGGTGGTACATTCTCTATGATCTATGCCGCTCTTTATCCTGAAAAACTACAGTCGCTTACTACTTACGTTGCTCCATATGATTTCTCCAATACAAAGTGCATGCTTTATAAATGGACAAAGTATATTGATGTAGATGCAATGGTAGACAGCATTGGGACTATACCGGGCGAAATGATTGATGGTGCTTTCGGTATGCTGAAACCAAGTATGAATGTGAGCAAATACCTCGGCCTCATTGATTCACTTGACGATAAACCTAAAATGGAAAACTTCCTCCGTATGGAAAAATGGAAGTCAGATCTTCCTGCAATTCCGGGAGAAATGTACCGTAAGTATATCAAGGACCTCTTCCGTGATAACAAACTGATCCATGGTGAATTTGAACTGGGCGGAAGGAAAGTGAACTTGAAGAACATGACTGTGCCTTTTCTAAACGTATATGCTACTGAAGATAACATTATACCTAACGACAGCACCAAGAACGTAATGAACCTCATCGGGTCAAAAGACAAGAAAGAATATGCTTTCCCGGGTGGTCACATTGGTGTATTTGTAGGCGGCAAATCGCAAAAAGAACTTGCTCCTGCCGTTGCAAAATGGGTGATAGAAAAGAGCTAACCCCCTAAAGGAGCTTTATTTTATATTAAAAAGGTGTGCTGCTTTTTGGTAGCGCACCTTTTTTAATTTTTACAAATCCTGATCAATTTAATAAGCTGATCTTAACGATGAAGCTAAAGACTTATTCTCCGGCAAAGCCCCTTTAGGGGTTTGGGGTTTTAAACCGTACTTTTGCTTTCATTTTTCAAATTCGCACATTTATAAATTTTCAAGTTGATAACATACCCATACAAAACACATTTTATAGACCTTCCGGACAATTGCAGGGTTGCTTACATGGATGAAGGCGGGGGCGATAAAACACTGCTGTTCATACATGGCCTGGCAAATTATGCCCCGGTATGGAAAAAGAATATAGACGAACTGAAAAAGTATTACCGCTGTATAGCCATAGACCTGCCCGGCAACGGCCTTTCTGATCAAAACAATCATAAATACAGCATCCATTTCTTTGCAAAATGTGTGTTCAATTTTATTAGTGCATTAAAGCTTAAGAATGTCTGTATCGCAGGGCATTCTATGGGCGGGCAAATTGCGATAACCACCCTGCTCGATCATCCGGATTGCGCAACTTCACTGGTGCTTTGCGCACCTGCGGGCTTCGAGAAGTTCTCAATCATGGAGAAAACCATGTTCCATAATTCTATTCACCTGTTTGACTTCTTTACATCTGATGAAAACAATTTACGCAACACTGTAGAAAATAGTTTCTTCCACCATCATAAACAAGCCGAAAGTATTGTAACAGACCTGATAGGCCTGATGAAAACATACAAGGTAAACTACTATCATAAAATGATTGAAGCCTGCGTAAAAGCCATGCTGGAAGAGCCGGTGGATAATAAACTGCAACTGATAAAACAACCCACGCTGGTAATGTTCGGAAAAAATGACGCCCTGATCCCTAACAAATTAGTACACCATACCACTACAGAAAAAATAGGCGCGGAAGGTGTAAAAAAAATGCCGGATGCTAAACTTGAAATGATACCTGATTGCGGCCACTTTGTGCAATGGGAAAAAGCCAGTGTGGTAAATGACCACATCAAGGAGTTTCTTAATTGAATAAACTGATTAAACCTCGAATACTTTGGCAGGCAATATATCTTTAGCCAGTATTACGCAGCTATTGTTCATGATCTCATCGCTTTTTATTACAGCGCCTTTTACATTGTAAACCTTATACCCTATGGCATCTACAAGGCTGCCAAACATTTTGCCAGTTATGTTATTATCCCTTAAGTAGCTTTCATGAATTTCAACCAGCACATGGCAGTTGTTGTTTTTCAATACCTGCTGCATGCCTTCCAGCGCCCAGTATTCGGCGCCTTCTATATCTATTTTCATTACCTGTGGTATTACCAGGTTTTTTGAGCAAAAAACATCTATAGTTATAGCGTCGATAGATATTGTGCCCGCTTCATTTTCGGCTGCTATGTGATTGGTGCATGAGTTGCCGTCATTTGTAAAATACAGCTTCCCGTTATTATTGCTCACTGCATTGTTCACCGGCACTATACGTGCATTCCCTTTTTGCACCCTCGCAGTATCAGCCAGGTATTTATAACTGAGCGGGGCTGGCTCAAACGAATAGATAACAGAACCCGGCTTCATTTTCTTGGCAAGAATCATAGATATTACCCCGATATTCCCACCTATATCAAACAGCACATCGGTGTTTACCATTGTAGCAAGGTTGGTCAGCAGTTTCAGGGGTGTTTCATTCAGCGTGTTACTCACCCCTCTCGATACATGCGCGGATATGGTATACTCCTCATTATCTATCCTGATCTTTTTCCCTGATTTGCCATAAACAGAATAATACGAAAACCTGAACAGCTTCCTTAAAAGATTAACCATACAACCTTTGCTTTAATAATGGGTAAAAGTAATAATAATTAATTACACCTCCTGAAAGAATAAGACCATAATCTACTCCACAAAAAAAGAGAATGCCTTTTCGGGCATTCTCTTTTATATCATTGGTATCAGAAAATTATCTTTTCCTGGCAGCTGGTTTTGAAGCCTTCTTAGCCGGAGCAGCTTTCTTTGCAGGAGCTGCAACTTCTTCTTCATCGCTTTCCATATCCAGCATCTTTTCCATCTGGCGAACTTTCTTTTTCAGTTCGTAAATGGTCCTGTACATTTCGTCCATTTCGCTGCGGGTAGCTACCGGGATGTCCTTCATCAGCTTTTCCATCTGAAGTTCAATGTCCTTACGCAGTGTGTTCTGCATAGAGCTTACTTCGCTCATCAGTTTAGAGTATTCAGTGCTTTCAAACAAAGAAACATAAACCTTGTCGCTGATGTTCATCCACTCCTGGTAAAGGGCGAGCATGCTTTTTACTTCAACGCCGTCTTTTATTTTCTTAGCTATATTCTCAGCAAGTGTATCCATAACCTTAGTACCCTGGTTGTAGATCATGTACTGGAGTTCAGCGTTCTTAATGTTATATTGAGCTATACGTTTTGAAATGTCGCTCCACTCCTGCATAGTTTTACTCTGCTGTGTTGGGGTCATCAGCTTGGTAAAAGGGGCAGCAGCTTCAGCCATCATATTGTTGAAATTGTTGTAAGCGCCATATACATTACCAAACACTTCAGAACCGTTACCCATCATGCTGCGCATTTTTTGAAAACCATCAATACCTGTCTGGTTCATTTTGCCCAGGTTCTCCTTCATCATATTGCTCATGTGAGTGAGGTACTGGCGGCTTTCCTCAGGCAGGAAACCGAAGAATTTGTCCATAAATTCTTTGTACAACTCAGGGTTCATCCATTGTTTGTATGAGTCCATGTTGAACGATTTGTCCTGGATAGACTTAAACATTGGCGCCCACATTTCAGCAAATTTAGCAAAGCCTTCGCCGCTTGCTGCCATGTTCTTATATGCCTCATGTGCAGTAACGTTCTCAAAACTCTTCTGCCACTGGCTGATGTTATTGTTCAGTGCGGTATAAGACTGGTTGAACATTGAAGTCATTTGCTCACTTGCTTTCTTAAAAGCTTCAGCATTGAACATTGAAGTCATTTGCTCACTTGCTTTCTTAAAAGCTTCAGCGTTGAATGGGTTCATGTTCTGCACCTGGTTCATCCAGTTTGCAGCCTGCATCTGGTTCATCCATGCTGTCATTGGGTTGTTAGCTGTATTAAAGCTATTCTGGAAGCCGGCAAAAGGATTAGTTGCAGTACCATTACCGTTAGTGATGTTCTTTGCAGCTTCCTGGCTCATGTCCCACATTTTTTTTGCAAGATCAGCCTGTGTCTTCATCCAGTTTTCGAAGAACTCAGTAGCTTTCGATGTTGCATCAGCAACGTGCTTAGCAGCATCCGGAGCAGCCGCAGCAGTTTCACCGGCAACTTTTGTAAATATATTTTTTTGGTTCTCCAGCCAGTTTTTATACCAGTCTGTACCTTTCTCAATTGTCTCAGCAAGCGGATTGTTACCGTTTGTCAGTTTCTTAGTGTTCTCCACTACAGAATCCATAACTTTTTTTTGCGTGTCAACGATGTTGTCCACCAAATTGTTTGCCTTGTAAGCCATATAATTGTTATTTAGTAAAATGAGCCGATAAAATTTGTATAAAAGAAGAAATTCACCCGATCTTTACCCCGACTCACCTAAGAATACAACTCATATTCTTAATTCTTTCCTTTTGACACCGCAAAGGTATGCAGCCTAAAGTTAAACAAATGTAAAATCCTTCATTTATTGACGTTCTAACAATTATTTAACCTTGTAATTTGTTCGTATTTCCGCTCTGTTTCGTCAAAACCTCGTTATAAGCCAAAAAACAGGGCAGAATTCAAATCACAAATGCCTGATTACAAATTCCATAGAAGATTAACTACTTTCGCCTCCAAAAACTGAATTATGTTACAAATAGGAGATGAATTTCGCCACAAATACAGCTACACACAAGCTGATGTGGATACTTTTGCCCGCGTAAGCGGCGATACTAACCCTTTGCATATCGACCCTGCTGCCGGTAAGGCAAGCATGTTCGGACGCAATATCATACATGGGTTTTTAGGCGCAGCAGTATTCACTAAAATATTTGGTGCATTATGGTATGCCGATGGCCATGTGTATATGAGCCAAAACTTAAAATGGCTTAAACCAATGTTCGTTGATACCGAATATGAAGCAGTGATAAAAGTAAAAGAGATAGTAAAAGAAAAGAACCGCATACTTTACGAATGCGCAGTCTATGATGTAGCCACCGGCGATCAAACCATTGCCGGCGAAGCGCTGCTGCTGAACAAGAAACAATATGTTTGGTAAACAAAAATCAACTAAATAACAAAAGGCTCCTCACGGAGCCTTCGTTATTTATATTAATCACACAATATTTCAATTATGCTGCCACCGCTGCCGCTTGTTTTACAAACTCAGCATTAGCGCTTATTGCCACTTCTTCACCCAGCATAATAGCGCCGGTGTCAGAAATGCCAAAGTTTACACCATAATCTTTACGGTTTATTTTCCCGGTCACTGCAAAACCGGAACGTGTATTGCCCCATGGGTCTGGCGCTATGCCGCCAAATTCCACATCCAGCACAACATCTTTGGTTACACCACGCATGGTAAGCTTGCCATGCAGTTTATATTTTTCATCACTTACTTTCTCCATCTTCGTGCTTTCAAATGTTAGCTTAGGGTGGTTGGCTGCATCAAAGAAATCACCCGTCTTAAGGTGGCCGTCGCGCTGTTCATTGTTAGTGGAAATAGAATCAACATCAGCGCTAAAATTCACTTTCGCTGTGCTGATATCGTCACCTTGAGTCTCTACAGTAGCACTGAATAGTTTGAACTGTCCGCTGACGTGCGACACCAGGTGCCTTACTTTAAAATGTACTTCCGAATGTGTTGGGTCAAGTGCCCATGCCGTGTTTGTCATTTTGTTTTTTTGTTTTTTTATGGTTATAAATTATTTTTTATTTGGTTCGCATACGCCATCAGCGCTGCATACTGTTCCTTCCGGAGTATTTATTTCAGCTTTTCTGGCATTTTCATGTATAGCCCATGCTTGTTGCAGTCCGTTAGTAAACACCGCTACAGGTTGCGCCCCTGATATACCCAGTTGCTCATCCAGCAAAAAGAACGGCACACCACGTATCCCCAGGCGCTCCGCCTGCATAATATCTGCATGTACTTCATTGGCAAAAGCATCACTATTCAGCATTTCTCCTATTTCCACTGCCCTCAATCCCGCATCCATACCTATCTGCATCAGTGTGTTATGGTCGCTTACATTTTTACCTTCAGTGAAATATGCTTTGAACAATCTTTCTTCCATTGCATCACCCAGCCCATGTGTCTTTGCAAGCTGTATCAGCCTGTGTGCATCAAATGAATTGGCTATGATCGCCTTATCAAAATTGTAGGTCAGCCCTTCTTTCTTAGCCGTCTCTGTCATTTGGTTATGCACCATCACCGACCATTCCCTTGTTGCGCCCTTCCTTTCAGCCAGGTAGGTATAAAGGTCATTTCCCGGCTGGTAGGTTATCGTCGGGTCCAACTGAAAGCTGTGCCATTCGATCTGCACATCTTCTTTATGCTCAAATTGCATCAGGGCGCTTTCCAGTTTCCGCTTGCCTATGTAGCAAAACGGGCACATTATATCCGACCAAACATCTATCTTCATTTTCATCTTTTTTCAATTGGCATTATCAATAGTTATATAAATTTTAAACAGCCGGCATAATGCTTATACCTTATATCGTCCATAAGACACAAACACAGCCATCAGGAAAATGAACAGGTTGATCCCTATTTCTTTACGCTCACCTTTTCGTAGATGATAGGCAGCTGCCAAAATCATGATTACACAAAGCCCTGCCGCAGCTATTGGCGTGAGCACCGGGAATATACCGGTGAGCCAGGGAAGTATAAGCCCTAATGAAGCTGCCAGTTGCATGAGCCCTATAAACTTTACCATACCTGCCGGATAATCATTTACCCATGGCATTTTAGTCGCCAGTTTATCTTTTGGTGTGAGCGCTTTCATAAAGCCTGCCATCAGGAACATCAAAGCCAGAACTGATTGCACTATCCATAATACTATATTCATAACGTTTTTTATTTCTGGTATTATTTTTTGAACTACTCTCCAATAAATATCTAAAGCACAATGACCTTAACCATAGTGCCACAGGGGTTAACCCTGCTGAAATTCACCATTTGCTGTAAGGATCACTTCATCGCTTACCATCGCATCGGGAAATTTATCTCCTATCTTAAAGTCTGAGCGTTTTACTTTACCTGATATCTTAAAACCTGCATCCGGCTTATGCGACATCGGATTTGTCATGGGGCCTCTGAAAGAGCCGTCAAGCACCACAGTCTTGGTTACACCATGCATTGTAAGATCGCCGGTAAGTTTAAATTGATTATCTCCTGTTTTCTTTATTGAGGTACTATGAAAAGTGATCTCCGGGTTCTTATCAGCATCAAAGAAGTCGGCTGATTTCAAGTGTGTATCCCTTTGGTCGTTGTCTGTGAAAATGGAGTTCGTCTTTACAGTCAATGAAAACACAGCGTCGCTAAAATCCGGCTTCGTGCCGCTGATACTTGCGTCAAATGTTTTGAACATGCCATCCACATCACTCACCATCAGGTGTGTTACAGTGAACCCTACTTTAGAATGGTTTTTGTCTACCGTCCATGTCTGTGCATACGATCCCGCCGATATCATCAAAGCGGTCATTAAAATGGTTACCTTTTTCATTGTTTTTTGTTTTTTGTTTGTTTAGTTAAAAAGTAGATTATTATGTTATTTATTATTATTGATGATATTTATACTAACACTGTTAACTATTTGCTGAAAAAAATATACTACTCCGTAAGGGCTTTAATAAAACCAACAATAAAATCTTTTAATATCATTTTATTCATCTGGTCCTGAGTTACCCCGGCATGTGCCGATGGCGGTGCCATCAGGTTGATCGACACCAGTCCATGAATCATCGACCAGAATGAGCGTACCTTAAGCTGTATATTGGCCTCTTTACCTGCATCCATTACTATCTGCCCTATTGTAGACCCTATCACCCCTATAAAAGCGATCAGTTCCGGTACATTGGCCAATTCTTCGCAACCGGGCATCCCCAGCCCGAACATAAGCTGGTAATATTCCTTATGGTCAAAGGCAAAATCCCAGTAAGCATAGGCTATAGCCGCTAACTGTTCTTTGGGCGCCTTATGCCCGGCCTTTGCCGCTCTGATCTCATCACCCAGCAGCACAAAGCCACGCCTGTTAAAAACGGTAAGGATAGCTTCTTTATTCTCAAAATGATCGTAAACCACAGGCACACTATATTCTATCGCATCAGCTATTTTCCTGATCGACAGGTTCTGCCAACCCTCCTCGTTCACCAGTTTCCAGGCGCTCTCAAGGATACTATCCCTGACTTCTTTTTTCTGCCTTTCCTTTCTTTCTGCGATTCCCATAATTACTGCATGTATATTTCCTAACAGCGTTAGCAAAGGTACAAATGATTTTCAAAATCGCAACATCTATTATCAATTATTTAGTTATGCTGGTATAGGTATTCCTTATCCAATGATAAAAAATGCTTTCTCAAATCACCCCTTTTTTAACCTTCATATGCTTTTTGATTATCTTTTTATTAACAGCAATTAAGCTACATTTGTTGGAATTTATCAAGTAAATATTATGTTGAAATTCATGAAGAATAAAATTCTGATACCGCTTTTGATAATAGTTGTTCTGGCGGCCTTTTTCTCCTTCAGATACAGCCGTTCAAGCGGGCAAACCTCAGAACAAAAAAGGATACTTGTCGTGGATGCCGTTATGAAAGCCATAAATGAAGCCCATTATTCCAAAAAGCCATTAGATGATACTTTTTCATCCCGCGTTTATCATAAGCTTGTTGGCGAGTTTGATTACGACAAACTTTATTTTACCCAGGATGACATTAATAAGATGAATGCCTATGAGTTCAAAATAGATGACGAGATAAATAATCATTCGATCGAGTTTTTCGATACCCTGGATGCTATTTACATCAGGCGCTCTGCCGATGTTGAAAAGTATTACCCCGAAATATTGGGAAAACCTTTCAATTTTACCAAAAATGATTCTTTGCAGCTCAATGCTGACAAAGTGCCATATGCTGCAAACGAGGCAGCACTGAAAGAAAGATGGCATGAGTACCTCAAGTTAAGGGTCCTTATAAAATATACCGAGCTGCAGGACGATCAGAAAAAGAAAAAAGCTGATCTTGATACAGCCAAAGTGTGTCTTGCTATGAGCAAGGAGCAAAAAGACTCTGCAAGGGCTACTTTCAAAGCCGATACTGCCCTCGAATCGCAGGCCCGCGAGGATATCCGTAAAAGCTACCTCCGCTATTTCACACGTATGCACAAATGGAAAGACGACCAGCGTTTTACCCTTTATGTAGACGCCATTTCTGAAACTGAAGACCCGCACACCTCCTACTTCCCGCCGGAAGACAAAAAAGATTTTGATGTATCCATGAGCGGCAGCTTCTTCGGGATAGGTGCAAAACTCAGCCCGGCTAATGATAAAGTAACCGTGTCTGAGATCATTGTAGGCAGCCCGTCCTGGAAACAGGGCGACCTCAAAGCCGGTGATGAAATTACAAAAGTGGCCCAGGGCGCTGAAACGCCTGTAGACATTGCAGGTTATGAACTCGATGATGTGGTAAAACTCATTCGTGGCCCTAAAGGCACAGAAGTACGCCTCACCGTAAAAAGGGCAGATGGCTCTGTTAAAGTGATCCCGATTATCAGGGGCTCTGTAGAGATCGAGGAAACATTTGCAAAATCAGCTATAATTAAAAGTAAAGATGGCCCGGTGGGCTATATCCGCCTCCCCGAATTTTATGCCGACTTTAATCATACCAGTGGCCGCACCTGCTCCGCCGATGTTGCCGCCGAAGTGAAAAAACTAAAAGAAGCAGGGGTTAAAGGTATCATTCTTGATCTCCGCAACAATGGTGGCGGTTCGCTAAGCGATGTTGTAGACATGGCAGGCATATTCGTAGGCAAAGGCCCTGTTGTGCAGGTTAAATCAAACAACACTGCCCCAACCGTACTCCGTTCCCAGCCATCCGATACCGGCGCACTTTACACAGGCCCGCTCGTGATCATGGTAAATGGCAATAGTGCTTCCGCTTCCGAAATACTTGCCGCTGCATTGCAGGATTATAAACGCGCAGTGATTGTTGGCTCTATGACTTATGGCAAAGGGACAGTGCAGAAAATGGTAGACCTCGACCAGATGATCGACCCAATGACCCGCCTCCAAATGCTCAATGACACATCGGGTGCGCAAGGCAATTCCATCGGAGCGTTAAAGCTGACCATGGAAAAATTCTACCGTATCAATGGCGGCTCTACCCAGCTAAAGGGTGTATCGCCAGACATTAATATCCCTGACCAGAACGAAGAACTCGACGACGACGACTATGGCGAACGTCATAATAAAGCCGCACTCCCTTGGGACGAAATACCTCCTGCCAGTTACAAAACAACAAATAGCACCGGCAATATAGCACAACTCAATAAACTCAGCGAAAAGCGTATAGCAGCCAACCCTGCATTTAAACTTATTGAAGAAAACTCGGAAATGATCAAAAAGAAAAAAGAAGACAACGTAGTTTCTTTAAATGAAGTGCAATACAGAAAACAACAAGACGAGCTCAACGCTGACTCCAAAAAAATGGAAGAGATCCAGAAAAAAGCAGTGGTGATGGAAATGGGCAACCCGCCGGCTGATTTGAAATCCATCAATGCAGACAGTTCATCTGTTACCAAAAACAGGGATTGGCTCAAAAATCTGAGTAAAGACATTTATATATCCGAAACAGTAAATATCATTAACGACATACCCAAGGCTACTATGAAAGTAAACATGGGTACAGGCATGAAATGATAAAATTGCTTTTTTACAGGTGGCAGCCGCTTTTATAGTAGCTGCCATTTTTTATTATTAGGAACGTTGATAAAATAAGTTATGCAAGTTGGCGAAGCTATTTTGTTATCGTTCCTTACCCGCGTAAACCCCTCTTTTCCATACTCAATTTCTCATTTTCCGAAAATTGAGTAGAACTACTTAATTATATTGAATAGAACTACTTAATTTTATTTGTTGCTAAAGTATATCACATATCGAAAATCAATCTGCACTGCCTGTGTTCAAAATGGCCGGAATGATCTCAGGGCATTGCTGCTTTTACTATTGATCTGCTTTGCACTGCATTCGGATGCCCAGCAAAACAATACCACCAAAACTAACAATCCGGCACCGGACACTTTGTCCATTTTGCAGCTATCTTTCCAGGCCGATAAATTAAGATTCAAAGCCCCCGATAGCAGCTTGTCATTATATCAAGCTGCACTGAACCAAAGCACTGCTGCAAAATATACAAGTGGTATCGCCTACTCATTGCTCGGGCTCGCTACCCTGTTCACAGACCGTGGCGACCTTTCCCAGGGCCTTGACGTCCTCCGCATAGCCCGCCCTTATTGCGAAACAGCCGCACACTACAATGGCAACTACATGGTGTGGCTAAATAAGAATATAGCCACTGTATATGTGCAAAAAAATATCCTCGATTCAGCTGCTTATTATTATTTCGAAGCGCTGAAACAATTTGATCAGAAAAAATCCTCCGACAGCACACTGCTTTTGTCTATCTATAATGATCTCGGCAACATGTGGATAGATGACCATCAATTTGAGTTGGCATTGAAATACCTCAAAAAAGCGAACGAAATCGGTTTATCTTCAAAAAACAGCGCTAAGCTTGGAGAAATTTATACCAATTTAGCCGCTGCATACATCGGCAAACACTCCTACGATACAGCGATCATATATGGCAGGCAGGCTATGGACTATAACGCCAGTAATGGTAATAACTACATTAGCCCTTTTACCTCATTTGAATTAGGAAACGCTTATTATTTTAAAAAACGACCCGCAATTGCCATCCGTTACTATCAGGAAACACTTGATCCTCGCAATAACATACCGGTATACCTTTATCTGAACGCAAACCTCCGCATGGGCGAGGCAAATTACAAACTGAAAAAGTACCCTGATGCTGAAGAATACTATTTAAATGTGCTCAACTCCGATCAGTCGGCAAACTACAGCTCCATTCTTATCGAAACATACGACCACCTTGACTCACTCTATTCCGACACCAGGAATTACAAATACGCACTCAAATACAAGGAATTAGCTTCTGTGCTCAAAGACAGCACGCTGAATGCCGAAAAAATACAGGCTACCACCCAGATGGAAGTAAAATACAGCTCTTCCGAAAAAGATAAACAGCTTGCACAAAATCAGTTATTACTTACTCAGCAACAAGCCATCATAAAGGAAAAAAATATCTGGTTCGACAGTGCTATCGGGGGAATATGCCTCGTGCTCGCGCTCGCCATCACTATTTATAGGGGCGAAAAAAGAAAACGCAGGCTTCAGCTTATTCTTATGAATGACCTCGTCAAAGAGCAGGAGATCGAGCAGCTCAAAGCACGCCTGGATGGAGAAGAAGAAGAACGGGTAAGAATAGCACAGGAATTACATGACGGTATTATGGTTCAGTTCTCATCGGTCAAAATGAACCTGAGCTGCGTCCTCGACCGCGCCACCGACCAAACCGAAAAAAACGCTCTGGACAAGATCGTCCATCAGTTAGATAGCGCCACAAGGGAACTTAGAAAATCAGCCCATAACCTGATGCCCGATATGCTCCTGGAAGAAGGCCTGTCCGAAGCCGTTTATTACTTTCTTACCGACCTTAAACAAAGTTCTGGTATAGATATTGAATACCAGCAATATGGAGACCTCCCTGACTTCGCAACAGAATATGAGCTAATGCTCTACCGCATGATACAGGAGCTGTCGCAAAACGCACTGAAACACTCCAGGGCCACGAATATCATTATTCAGCTTAATTACAGGGGCAATATGCTCAGCCTTACTGTCGAGGACAATGGCGTTGGTTTCAAACCTGGCTATGCCCAGGGCGGGGGAATAGGTATAAGGAATATTCAGTCGCGCGTAAGCTCGTTGAAAGGCACTATGGAGATCCGGAGTGAGCCCGGTATAGGCTCCACTATTTATATTGAATTTGATATTAATCACTTGGTGAAGCCAATAAAATAACTGCACAAATGGTGCTGGTTTATTTGCTATCTTCACTTGCAAAAAAAAGCATACAGTTATGCCAATCAAGGTAGCTATTACAGATGATCACCCGCTCGCAATTGCAGGCCTGCAGAATATGCTGTCTTCATCCGCCCAAATAGTGGTAACGCATACCTATAATAATGGCAAAGACCTCATGCATGGCCTCGAAACCGAGCAGCCGGATGTCCTCCTGCTCGATGTGCTGCTCCCCGACATTAAGGGGCCCGATCTTGCCGCAGATATCCACGCCCGCTATCCGGATATCAAGATTTTGGCCATTACAAGCCTCGATGCACCCGTGCACGT
>Ga0364857_10014_pt1 | contig 64908 bp, 60 predicted proteins | sample SorcelAu500001C6_2_FD_206910 | JGI IMG/M metagenome (GOLD analysis project Ga0364857, IMG submission 206910) | Enriched cells from Trout Bog Lake Hypolimnion, Wisconsin, USA - BchlTB.Aug20.5000.01 .C6 | ecosystem: Environmental > Aquatic > Freshwater > Lake > Hypolimnion/Profundal zone | place... | reverse complement strand
TTTCGGTGATCTTTTTTACTGGAAGAACCCTGGATAAACTGTCGCCCGACTGTAATAGTATTTCGTGTCCGATCCTGCGGAGTATCACTTCCCTCCTTGCAATATCAAAATCGTCACTGCCCGACATATTGAAAGCCAGGAATATTATAGAGATAAACGTGAGTAGTAATAGTCCGCCCAGGTACTTTCGTTTGACTGGCAAGTGATTTCTTCTAACAAGCATAGTGTCAAGATATTATTTACAAAGTTTACACTATTATTTACAATCCAGATTCCTCCGCCTAAACACTATCAGAGTATTTTTGTTGCACCAACTTTAAAAGAATACGAAAAATAAAAGAAATGTCTTAAACGGATTTGATTTATCTGAAGATAGATCTATGTTAATTAAAACTACAAAAAATATGAAAAAGGTTATTTATGCACTGATCTTACTGCTGCTTGTGGTAAGCGGACTAGTACTTGCTAATCGCGAATTTAAAAATGAAACTTCTAAAAAATCAATCCCAAAACCACTCTCTGCTGCTGAAATGAATGCCGAGTTGAAAAAATGGGAGGCTACTCCTGATGGTATAAAATTCAAAAAATGGGAAGCGTCTCCCGAAGGTAAAAAAGTGCTTGCCGGTGCTGCTAAAATAAGAAACCAGATAAGTGCTTCTACCAATATGGAGGCTCTTGTAACCTCTCTTTCTCTTCCGCCAGGCTCACGATTAGGTTTCGGAGTGATGGTCAGGATTAATGATGACGATTATATTCTTAGTTTTGGGACGGAAGAGTCTAATGAATTTCAGCAATTGCATAGCCTGAAAGTTAACGACAAAATAGTTATAAGAAGCCATTTTGTATCGTACGCGCCAAAGTATTCATTTCCAATAGTATCGGGCGACTATGTAGAACGAGATAGTAAAATAATTTATAAACGTGCCCCTCGCAAAGGCGGTTGCTGAGTAAATAAATTATGAAATACATATGCCTTACCCGAGGAGTGTCCGCAACAGAAACCCCCACTAAGTAAATCTTATGAGGGACTCCTCGGATAGCTTGCATCACCCGGTTGGTTTTATATCTTACTTTAAAGTCCATTTCTTTGTCGACGAGTCTCTCCCCGGCCTTGTGAATGAGAAAGCTATTTCATCTTCTTTTGTTGGTGTTCTTGCATACCAAGCCGTTCCTTTAAATAAAATACAAATTCCCCTTTTCCGATTTTGTAACACAAGTTGACGATTTTCATACTTCCTTTTCAGTTTATTAATTGAAATCCATTTTTTATATTCAAACTCAGAAAACCACTCGTGCTTACATATTTGGCATATTCTAAAGAAAATAGCAAATGCAGAACCTACACTATCCTCCACTTTTGCGGCAACTGCTGTATATTCAAATTTGCCCATTGCTATAAAATTAAATGGGATGCTGATGTTTTGCTCTGTTTGCCTAACTTCTCCCCATGGGCCAAATAATTTTATCTGGATGGCAGAATTTCCATATACCAGCGAATATTAAAACTATACATTCCTGCAGCATCTGCTTTTACATAATCCACCAAAATTCGGTTAATATATAATTCAACAATCCATCCAGGTTCCGTCTTATCAATGATCCGGTAACTGCCAAATGTTTTTCGGTTTCCAACTGCTGCATTACTGAATTGTATGCCATCAACAGGATTAAAAATGGAAGCAATGGAATGAACATAGATCCTTCCGATGCTTCCCTGCTTTATTAACCTATACTTGTTATTTACATATTGCCATTGGTAAACATTGTGGTAAATACTTTTTCCGCCATAACTATTTACATTAAACTGAATATTGGCATCCCCGCCTGCAAGTATGCCCCCAAAAGAAATTCCAGCAGTTGTATTTTTAAAACTATTGGCTGTATCTCGTAATAAATTATTTGCAAAATACCAATCAGCAGCTCCCAACCCAAGCATGGTAAATTTTTTACTAATGGTACTATCTGCTTTTCGCATTTTTTTAATGCTTTGGATATTATTACGCATCAGTTCCTGTTTTTTTTCCATAATAAATGGCAGCTCTATACTGGTTGTTAATTTTGCAGTGATTTCTCTGAAAGAAAAGCTGAAATTCAGTCCAAATATTTTACTCAGATAACCCGATTTTATAAAAATACCATTAGCTGTTTTAATCATATCATCCGGACCTGTCTTAAACTCCTCTCCACGAAATAACACACGGTGATGAGTTATATCAAAAAGGTAGGTATCCTTTGCAACAATAAAAAAACCTGACACAGAATCGAGTCCTTCAGATACATTATTTTTAATTTTTATCAGGTCAAATAAATCAGCTACCGGCAAATACAAGTCTCTGTTTTTTATGATTACTAAAAATTCTTCATTGCCGGCATAGGGTAAATTTAAACTGACAGATACTTCATCATAAGCAGCTTCTTTGTTGCCTTTTATCTGAGCATATCCCATAGTATGTATGATAATACTTAAAACTGCAAGGACACTATAAAACAATTTATGGTTAAACTGAATGGACTCATATCGAATAAAAAATAGCATTTTTATTGATAATTAATAGTAACCATAAAATTGCCGGTATAATTTCCCGGTGGGGAGGAGCTACTGTTTTCTATCGTTAAGGTTCCGCCAATTTGAAAATAATCAATACCACTGGCTGATGAAGTAAATGGAAAGGTTTTATTGGTACCGCCCAATGTAAATAGCATACTTCCCCCATTGCTTCCGTTTAATACAACCGTAGTACCCGGGCCCAAAATTCCTGAAATACTGGTATTAGGAGTTGATACAATTTTAAACCCCGCACACTGCCAGTTGCCTAATGCATTCAGTAATACAATATCTCCGGTTGCAGTCCTTAGTCCGGTATTGGAAACCAATACAGAACCCCTGCCCCCTCCTGTTCTGGTAAATGCCCCAAAACTTAAATTTTCTATACTGGAAATACTGGTTACCTGGCTGGTTGCTTGTAAAAAGGTTGTAATAAGGATTACACACGCAATGAAAAACTTTCGTTTTGTAAATGGCAAAGGATATGTTTCCATAGTACCCGTATTAGGATTCCTGCAAATCAATTTTATTTAATCATGCAATAGCAAGGTTTTAGTAGCAAATACCGTTTTACCAGGCGCTTTTTCAGCATAAGTTATTTCAAGGTTACCCAAACGGTAATCAATCCCTTTATTATGATTCAATTCAAGTTGTAATTGTCTTGCGGCTGTTGGAGTATAGATAGCAACCCCATTTATTTCTCCTGCTTCTATTCGCTTTCCTTTGGGAGAAATATAGTTTACTTTAATATCTCCATAACAGGACATGTTTCCATTTCTGGTAAATTTTAACCGCAGGATAGGTACAGTATCATTTACCAATTCAAATCTACTTTCCGAAACCTCCACTTTTGTGTTGTATTCTCCCACCCTGATAATTACAGGAATACTAAAACCGAATATTGGTATAATACTGATAGAAATATTAGAATCCTTTTTGGTTCTGTTTTCACCAGCTGTTTCCTCCTGTTTTTCTGAGCGGATGTATAAATGCGACCGGTATTCACCTGCCTTTAACTGATTGTTTTTAGTCAGTTGTAATTTCACTGTTTGTGTTTCTTTAGGCCCTAATACAACATGCCGGGGAAAAAACCGGAAAAAACTATCTGCAAATTGCTGCCCGCTATCAGGAATATTTAATTTCTCCATACTACCATCTTCCTTCATTCTGAATTCAATCAGAGAAATAATATAATTAGCAGTATCATCACTGCTGTTTACTAACAATAACTGTTCAGTTCTTTTTTGCCCTTCAAAAACAATCCGTTTAGGAAACAGCATTAAATTTCCCTGTCCATGTCCGGCAAATGGTATCAGAGATAAGTATAGAAATAATCCGGAAAGCAATTTTTCAGGTATTAAATATTTCGTTTTCATAAAGCTTTCCTTAAATCAATTGAAACAAATAAAATCAGTAAAAAAGTGGATATACTGGAAATATCCACTTTTAAAAATCAGGCCTCCATCTAAACTGTATTAACTATTAGTTGTCTTTTAATTATAGTTTACAGTTACAGTAAATGCGCCACTACCTGAAGTGTTCGTATTATTATAACTACCTGCAACCTGACTGGCTGGTATTGTTAAAGTACCACCAATATTCCAGGTATAAGTACCGGATGTACCTGTTGTACCTGCAAGATTTGCTGCAGTTGGTAAGCTACCTGTATTCGGTTTGGTTAGGTCTAAAGTCATCAAATGACTTGACCCATCACTTAAAGTAATACTTGTGGAACTATAACCAATAGAAAAGGAATGGCCGCCATCCCCGGTTACTGTAAAACTACAGGTAGTAGGTGTTCCTGAAATAGCTGTAACACCTGCGGATGGGTGTATATTTCCACTGGAAGAGTCCATAGCAACTGTACCTCCTGTTACACTGGATGCTAAAACCCCAAAACTCATATCACTGTTCTTCGCAATAGAGATTGGCGTAACCATTGTTGCTCCGATAGCTGCAGAAGCAGAGGATTGTCCGTAAGAAGATATTACTGATGCGATTAAGCAAAATATGATTTCTGTAAAAATGCTGATCTTTTTCATAATGATGTATTTATAATTTGATAAAAGGATGAAGAGGGTAAACTCCGGAAACAAATTTTATTTGTATTTGCTGTTTTTTGAGATATGCATTTCAGTTCGTTTTAATTGATTAAAAAATGTTTCTTTCTACCCTAAAGTGAAACTTATTCCAGGCACCAGGGCTTATTTTGAGATAATTAATTAATTACCCCAGGATAAGTGGAATCCCAAATCAATTAGTTGTTTTTTAACTATTCCTTTTGGTAATTGGTTTGATATATTATTAATTAATCATAAATAGCATCCTTGGTGCACTCATTGAATTTTATAACATATTGCAGAACTCGCTTTTCTTCATTATCTGCTCAGCCTAAAATTCAGTTTTTCAAAAAAATATCTGTTAGAATGCTGAGTACCCGCTATATCAAAAAATAATTTTGGCAAAATTAATTAGTCCACTATATTTGTAGGATTATAATGCAATTCAATACTACCATATATGTCTCTATACCTGCACAAGTCATGTGCAGTTGTTGTTGCTGACTGATTCATCAGGTTAAGACTCTGTAGGTCTTTCTATTTTTGTAAAACTTACTTTATAAATTCTCAATTCTAAAAATTTAAAATAACTATATGCCAGCTTTTATTGCAACCATTGAATTAAAAGACATCACAGCCTCAGAATTTGAACATATTGATTCAGCCCTTTTGGATGCTTCTTTTATATGTATCAAAAAAGATAGCACCGATAATCAACAAAAAGACATCCGGTCAGGTGCCTACATTAAGAGAGGGACAAACATTACCATCAATGATGTTTCTTCCCAATTATTAAATACCCTGTACAAAAAAGGCAGAAAATATTCATTTACTTTGATTAAAGAAAAATTGATTACTTATTAGTCCATTAAATTTGTAATAAATCGTAGATTGCCACTTTAAACCAATAATATGAACCTTTGCAGAAAAATGATAACGGCAGGATTATTCTGCTTTTTGTGTTTGCACTTTACTTCCTATGCACAAAAAACAACTTTAAAAAATGGGGTATGGCAAGGATTAATTCAGCGAAGTGACAGTAATACTATTCATTTTAATTTTACTACTGAAACAAAGAAAGGAAAAACCACTTTGACTATCATTAATGCAGAAGATAGATTACTGGTAGATGATATTCAGCAAAAAGGAGATTCCTTATTGATTACATTGCCATTTTTCTCTTCCAGTATTGCTGCAAAAATTATCTCTGAAAATAAATTACAGGGGGTGTATGTAAAAAACTATGGCGACAGAAAACAAATAATTCCTTTTGTGGCTGTATTCGGTATTAAAGAACGCTTTCCGGTGTATGCCAAACCAAAATATACCATCTCTGGTACCTGGGATGTTTTAATTGCCGGAAGAAAAAGTACGCCTACCAAAGCGGTGGGTATTTTTACACAAACCCCTGATGGAAAAGTAACAGGTTCTTTTTTAACCCCTACCGGCGATTATCGCTTTCTGGAAGGAGTAATCAGCGCAGATACACTTACCTTATCCGGATTTGATGGTGGCTTTACCTCTTTATTCAGAGCGGTACTTAAAAATGATTCCACTATTGAAACGGCAGATTTTTATTCCGGTGCCATTGCCCATGCCCAATGGTCTGCCGTAAAAAATGCAAATGCAAAATTACCGGATGAGTTTGGCTATTCACATCTGCGACCCAATGAATCCAGCCTGAATTTTTCTTTTAAGGATACAGATGGAAAACAAGTTTCTATTAATGATAAACGATTCAAGGGTAAAGTGGTAATTGTGCAAATTCTGGGTTCCTGGTGCCCAAACTGTATGGATGAAACCGCTTTTTTAAGTGAGTATTATAACAAAAACAATAAAAAGGGTGTGGAAGTAATCGGATTGGCCTATGAAAGGACTGACAATTTTGAGGAGTCCAGAAAGGCATTGGCACCTTTCAGAAAAAGGTTTAATGTACAATATCCTTTTCTCATTACCGGTGTAACGCCTTCAGACCCACAGGTAGTGGAAAAAACCCTGCCACAGATCGATCGCATCAGTGCATTCCCTACCACCCTATTCGTGGATAAAAAAGGAAATGTCCGTAAAATTCATACTGGCTATGATGGACCGGGCACAGGTAAGTTCTATGACGAGTTTAAAAAAGAATTTGATGACCTGATTACAGAATTGCTGAACGAACAATAAAAAAAACTTCATGATGGCAGATACTCCTGCCATCATCAATAATCTTAGCTGCTTTAAGAAAAAGGCTGTCTCAAATGTTTGGGACAGCCTTTTTTATGCTGAATTCTCCTGTACCAACTCCCTACCAGTACTATACCAATTACCTGCCTGGCTATCATCTGAAAGTCACCAGCCCATAACCTGGGTATGACCTGGTTATGGGTAACCCCACCATTTGGTGGGGTTGGTCAGAGTCAGGTCATACTCAGGCCATAAGCTGATCATAACCAGGTATTAATTTGTCCGGGCTTTTTCTACAAGGAAACCATAGCCTGATAGCATTAAAAAAGATCAATGCATTCCGGTTATTAAGAACCGGGAAATGCATTGATCTTTAAATAATTGTATGAGTCTACCGACTATAACCGGATCGCAGGCAGGTTTTTAGTCCGGTATAACTGGTTATAATTTTCTATTGCCTTTTTCAAATCGTTTTCATAGTAGGTTTTATAGCCGGACCATTCTTTTTCCAGATCTGCCAGCCGGTCCTTCAACCCTTTGGTAATTCTGGGGTCATGGGCATCTGCCAGCGACTTTAAGTTCATCAGTTCTGCATTTAGTTTTCCATGATAGTTTACAAAATCCTGGGCTGTGCTTTGCCGGGTTTCTACCAGCTTCCCCTCCCATTGGTTGGCCTGTTCAATCAATGCTTTTCCTTTATCCAGCATCTCTTTATCCTCCGGCCGGTCTTTCATCAGCTCATTATAGCTTTCCAGCTGCTTTTTAACAGAACGCATCTGGTTAATGGTGGCATACAAATCAGTAAGGTCTTTCGTAACCCGCAACAGGTATTGCTGCTGTTCCTTCCAGTCAGCAGGGCTCACTTTTAAATTAGGGTCCTGTAATACGGTGATATTGGCCTGCAGGGTGGAGCCTTTATAACTCAGTTTTGCTTTATAAGCTCCCGGGGCTACCAAATACCCGCCATAGCCTGACAACATAAATAAACCCGGTACATAGGGGGCAATGTTTTCCACACTCAGGTCCCATGCAAAACGGTTGAGCCCTTTTTCTGAAGGGATCAGCACTGCCGGTGATGGTCCTCCGGGAAAGGGTTTAAAGTTTTCATCCTTTTTATTGGTATAGGTCCGGATTACCTGATCATTTCCATCCGTAATTTCCAGCTTCAGTAAATTACTGTCTGCTTTTTCGGGTAAATAATAATCCAATATTACACCTTGCAAGGGATTGCTGCCCATGGTAGGCGGACTATTATCAGGCTCTGCACTATACCGCGCACCGCTATACTGATAAGCAGGTTTGGGGTTGAATAATTTCAGGGTGGGATTATTCATCTGCTCGGTTGATTGCTGCAAAGCGCCTATATCATCCAATATCCAGAAAGCCCTGCCTGCAGTGGCAGCTATCAGGTCGTTTTCATGAATGGCCAGGTCCAGCACTGGCACCACCGGCAAATTCAATTGCAGTTTATTCCAATTTGCTCCACCATTATAGGAAATATAAAAGCCCCGTTCACTGCCGGCATATAAAAGTCCCTTTGTCTTTCGGTCCTCCCTTATCACCCGTATAAAATCATCCGGGTCTACTCCATTGTCAATCCTTGTCCAGCTTTTACCATAATCGGTTGTTTTAAAGGTATAGGAAGCAAAATCATTGAATTTATACCGGGTAGCGGAGATATAGGCTGTGGCTTTATCGTGCGGGGACAATTCAATGGAATGGATCATACATTCCTGTAAACCAGCAGGCGTAACATTATTCCAACTGGTACCGCCATCTTTGGTCAGGTATACCAGTCCGCAATCAGAACCTGTCCAGATTACCCCTTTTTCCAAGGTAGATTCCATGAGATAATACAGGGTATTGTAATTTTCGCCACCGGCTCCTTCATTGATAAAGGGTTTACCTCCGGGACCTTGTTTTGAAGTATCGTTGCGGGTTAAATCCGGACTAATCACATCCCAGCTCATACCGCCATTGATGGTTTTGAGCAACACATTGGCACCCTGATACATGGTATTGGGATCGTGGGGTGATACCACCAATGGTGTATTCCAGTTAAAGCGGTACTTCATATTTTTGGGTTCTCCACCCATATTCACAGAAGGGTAAGCCTGCACATCTTTGATCTCTTTGGTTTTAGCATCCATCACTTCTATAAAGCCCTGGTAACAGCCACCATAATAAGCAGTGGGATTATCCGGGTCAAACACGATATAGGCACTTTCACAACCCGGGCCAGGCATCCAGTCCCTTTCCGTTAATCCACCACTATTATTCCTGCTGGCCGCCATTACCGAAGTATTATCCTGCTGCCCACCATATACCCAGTAGGGAAAACGATTGTCCACATTTACCCGGTAAATCTGAGCCGTTGGCTGGTTCATCAGGCTGCTCCAGCTTCTGCCACTGTTATAGGTTACAGAAGCGCCTCCATCATCAGCAAGAGCCATGATACCCGGTTCATCGGGATTAATCCACAAATCATGCGTATCCCCATGCTGAATGGGTACTTCAGCAAATGTTTTACCGCCGTCGATGGATTTGGCAACCGGATAATTGAGTATATATACAATATTCTCATTTTTGGGATCGGCAAATACCTTGGTATAATACCAGGCACGTGCAGTAATCTGGTGGTCATTACACATTAGTTCCCATTTTTTACCACCATCGTCACTCCGGTATAAACCAGCTTTAGACCTTTCAGCTTCCACAATCGCAAATACCCGGTCAGGATTCACTTTGGAAACAGCCAGTCCGATTTTACCCATTTCCGCGGGCAAACCCGTAATGATTTTATGCCAGTTTTCCCCGGCATCCGTGGTTTTCCAGATCGCACAACCGGGGCCTCCACTTTCCATGGTCCATGGATAGCGCTGGTGCTGCCAGCTGGCAGCATAGAGAATGCGCGGATTTTTTGTATCCATTATTAAACTGCCAATACCGGTATGATCATCCACATATAATACCCGTTTCCAGGTTAGTCCGCCGTCAGTAGATTTATACACCCCTCTTTCATTATTGGGGCCATGAACGGTACCCTGTGCACCCACATATACAATATCCGGATTGGAAGGATGAATTACGATATTACAGATATGCCGGCTATTGGTAAGTCCGATATTTTTCCAGGTTTTTCCTGCATCGGTGGATTTATAGACCCCATCTCCATAGGAAGTCATTACCCCGCGCACTGCATGTTCCCCCGAACCCACATACACAATATTGGGATCAGATGCTGCCACACTGATAGCTCCAATAGAACCTACCTTAAAAAAGCCATCTGAAATATTCTTCCAGTGCAAAGCACCATCCTCCGTTTTCCAGACACCGCCGCCGGTATAGCCTGCATAATACACCTGGTCCTGCCCTGCTACTCCTGTTATTGCAACTGCCCTTCCACCCCGGAAAGGGCCAATATTGCGCCATTGCAGGCCTTTAAAGAGACTGTCGTAGATAACAGGCTGGATGGTTTTAACTTCAATGGGCTTTTTTTGTTTTTGGGAGATACAGTAAAAGGATATTAATAGGAATAGGCTCAATAAAAAGCAGGATAGCTTTCTCATGCAGTTACAGTTTTTGTTGCTGGTAATATAGGAAATAATTTATAGGGACCGAAATCATAAAAAACTTTCTCTAAACAGAAACCTTTTTTGTTTTTAGTCCTATACCGTATTATCTTGCTACACCCGATGTAAAATATCAATTGATTATTTCAGAAAAAAATGTAAAGCCGTACTAAAATGAAAAAACTACTGTTTATAATAGTATTTGGACTATTGGTTTCCTGTACAAAAAACGGACCTGCCAATTCTTCTACTTTAAGCTTTGAAATAAATGGCGTACAAAGATCCGGCTATATTAGTACCAACTTTCAGTTTAATTATGCCAATGGGGTATTAACCTCATACAATGTAAATTTTCTTACTACCGGAGCCAGTATTTTCTTGAATCAGACCACCATTAATAATGATTCACTTCTATTGAACAGTACATATGGAACGGCACAGAATAGTTTGAGGCCTGAAATTGTCTTTTCCGATAATCAAACCCTCAGTGCTACTCAAATAACCATTCCTCCAGGTGCCATCGGGTATACTTCTTCCAATGCTTTCAACTTTGTCATAACTCAAAGAAGCAGCACTGCTATATCCGGTACTTTTTCCGGTATTATTGCTGGTAATAACTCTTCTACCGGAAATAAAGTAACAGATACCATTACCAATGGTTTGTTTACCAATATTCCTATTGTACGCCAGTTTCAGTAATATTGTTTCAATTGATTCATTAACAAAAAGCGGATTAACATGAGCATTCATTCAGTAGCTGGATTTTGTTTTGCAATAGGTGTTGCACTAAGCAGTTTCCAAAATGGGTCAGCACAGTCACAAAAAGCAGCGGAATGTATCAATGCTTTAATACAGCAACATAAAGCGGTAGGGATATCAGTAGCTGTTGTGAGAAAGAATAAAATTATCTATACCCACTCTTTTGGATTAAAGGATATCGCCAGCAATACAGCGCTTACCGACGATTGTATTTTCAGGATTGCTTCTATTTCAAAATCCTTTTCCGCTACTTCGGTGATGCAATTAGTGGAAGCTAAAAAACTATCGGTTGATGAGGATGTTAGTAATCTGATCAATTTTAAAGTCAGGAATCCCAAATACCCGGAAACAGTCATTACATTAGGTATGTTATTATCCCATCGCTCTTCTATCAATGATAGCCAGGGATATTTTTCACTTGATTCCCTAAATCCCAATAAAAATCCCAACTGGGCTAAATGCTATAATGCCTATGAACCGGGAAAGGGGTATATGTACTGTAACCTGAATTATAACCTCACCGGAGCTATTATAGAAAAAGTATCAGGTGAACGTTTTGACCTCTATGTGAAGCACCATATTTTAGATCCCTTACAGGTGTATGGCGGCTATTGTGTGGATAGCCTGGATAAGAGCCGTTTTGCTACGATTTATGATTATAATACTGATTCAAATAAGTTCATTCCTTCTCCCGCAGCTTATGCAGCCCATAGTGCTGAAATAGCCCATTATACCATGGGGTACAGTACACCCCTGTTTTCTCCAACAGGTGGTATGAAGATCAGTGCTGGCGGACTGGCAACCATAATGCTCATGCACAGTAATCTGGGTAAAACAAAGGGCAAGCGGATAATTTCAAAGAAAAGTGCCCTGCAAATGCAAACTCCTCTTTCTGAAGAAGAAGGCTATGGTTTTGCTATGATGACGACAGATAAAATGATTGATGGATTAACCCTGAAAGGCCATACTGGATCTGCTTATGGATTATACAGTGCCATGTTCTTTGATTCAAAGAAAAAATTTGGGTTTGTAGTGATCAGTAATGGCTGTTATCCCGGTAATACCGGCCCTTTTAATACCGTTCTTAAAACTGCGGTAAATTGTTTATACCAGGGTTTTATTCGGGATAAAACAGCGATTGCAAAATAATCAATCCCGCTTATTTTATAAATATCCTGTAATAAAATGCAGGATTATACAGTACTTTTTTCTTTTTTTCAATTTCACTTAAAGCATCTGTCAGAATCTTTTGCAGGTATTTACTTTGGCCCGCTTTTTTAATGACGAAATTAAATAACCGGGGATATTGTATAGCATGCATTAGCCTTCGGCTGATCAGAAACTCTTTCCACATGCGCCTGTAAATTTCCCGATCATACGCACGGTTGAAGGAAGCAGAAAAATTATGCTCCTTAAAACATTGCATCACATGATCTGCCGCCACTCTTCCACTCCGGATGGCATTGGCAACACCTTCTCCTGAAAATGGATCTATCAATCCGGCAGCATCTCCTAACAGTAAAAAATGATCCCCGCTTAATTTTCTTTTTTTAGACCCAAGCGGCAAGCCATACCCCTTAACGGATTCCAATGGCCTGGCATCTTTAAAACGATCTTTTAAATCAGGATGGGTTTTCAATAAATGATCCAGGGTAACTTTCAGGTTAATTTTCTTCCGGGAAATAATGGAGGATAATACTCCAATCCCAACATTGGCTTTATTATCAGCTAATGGAAAAATCCAAACATATCCGGGTAATATATCTTTGAAAAAATGTAACTCAATGAAATTTTCATTATGAAAGGAACTTACATTTTCATAATAGTTTCTTAATCCGCCACAATAATGTTGCTTATCTATTTTATTTTCACCCAAAAGTTTTGAAACAACGGAATGCGCTCCATCAGCACCCAGAACAATTTTTGTTTCAAAAGTCCCCGCTGTAGTTTCGATAATTGCTTGCCCCTCTTCTGTTTTTATACTGGTAACCAGACAGTTTTCAAATAATTGAATACCTGTGGAATGCTTCGCAAAATTTACCAGCAGATTATCAAATTCCAACCTTGGACAAATATAACCATGGCTTTTTTTCCCTTTGTAAATGAATGGAATATCAATGGAATGATGATCGGGCGAAAATATTTTAACTCCATAAGAAGCCACTTTGTTTTCCAGATTTTCAAATGCTGTCAAAAGTGCGGGTGACAGTATTTTTAATTGATTAATCACATCTACACTTAATGCATCCCCACATGTTTTGTCTCTGGGAAAGGTAGCTTTATCAAGCAGGGCTACCTTCAGGCCATTATCAGCAAGCTTTATTGCTGCAGCAGAACCGGAAGGACCTGCACCCACTATTACTGCATCAAAACTGTATTTCATGTATCAAACTGACTTTTGTGGAAGAAAAAATTACTTTATCTTTCAAAAATAGTTAAATCAGTAGAATCTAAATTATAATTTGTTATGCCTGAAACTCAAAAATCTAAGTAAACTATACTTACCTAATCAGTATAAGCAGTGTAAACAATAAGACCTGCAAACAATCTTTTTATTACCTTCCTCTTGCTATAAAATAAATAAGCTACTTAATTTAAAAAATATTATCCCCATCTCATGCTACTCATAAATAGGTTAACTGCCTTTCTGTATACCTTCATCTTGTTTATTCCGCTTGCAACAACAGCCCAAACAGTGCAGGTTAGCAATACTAAACTAAACATGCTGCTGAATTATGCTAACAGGGCCAGTATTGTATCCCTTTCATTGAACGGACAAAAACTGATCAGTAACCCGGATGGTATTTACACCAGTGTGAAAATCGGGGGAATTACTTATTCTTCCCTGCAACTAAAAACCACTCCTGTACTGTCTAAATCAGGTAATACTATTAAACTGTCCGGTATTCAATATGGTGATCAAAACCTGACCATCACTGAAAACTGGATCTTTACGATTACCGGTAAATCAATCAACTGGACCCTGGAAAGAAGCTGCTCTAAACCGGTAATAGTGGAAGAAGCAGCTTTGCCTGTTTTTAATTTTGACAGTATCAATACCTGGGAGGGTGCTTACCAGGGGTATGGGGGACTGGCCTGGTTTTACCTGTTCAATGAAAAACGCTGTACCTATGGGGTGCATACTACCTTATCTGATTTCTGGAACAGTAAAAACGGGAATGGATTAACAGTTTCAGTTGATGCACCCGGTAAAAAAGTGGCGATGAAGTATAGCCGTACCAATGAGGATAAGCTGGCCTATACAGTTACCGTGTCTGACGATGAATTGCTTCCATTATCTGATAGCGGCACCAACCGCCGGCGCTTTATTCGCGGGGCGACCAATGTTTGGGCACCTTTTAACCTGAGTACTGCTAAAAGCAGTGCTACCATTAGCCTGAGTTATTTTGATTGTAATGAAAAATACGGAAGGGGTGTATTTAAAGGGATGGATGGGGATAAAGTGAGTGCGGTACTGAATACCATTGCCAGGATTGGGGTAATTGATTCCCTGCATTTTGGGGGCAATAGCTGGCATACACCGTATGGGCCTATTTGCCTGCACGAACAATATATTGCGCAACTGGGACTGGCTATTAACGACCCTAAATATTTAAAGGGCGATCAGAGTTGCCTGGACTTTTACCGTGACCATGCCATTCTGCCCGACGGCAGGGTGTATCCCCGATGGGCCTATACCAATGAAGATGCCATGGCAGGTAAATTTAATAAGGATGGTTTTTATGAAGCACAGTGGGGTATTCTGATGGATTCTAACCCGGATATAGTGACCAATATTTCCGAACTCTTTGATATGACAGGAGATATTTCCTGGGTGAAGACCCACCAGCTTTCCTGTGAGAAAGCATTGGACTGGATCCTGAAAAGGGACAGTAACCACAATGGCCTTGTGGAAGCCATGAATGATAGCCTGCAACAAAAAGTAAGCAGCGACTGGATTGATATTATCTGGGCTTCTTATGAAAATGCCTTTATCAATGCCAAACTTTATCATGCACTCGTTAAATGGGCTGCAATTGAACACTTGTTACACAATGAGGCTAAAGCAACTTATTATGAAAACTTTGCTGCCCTGTTAAAAACAAGCTTTAACAAATCCACCAAAGCCGGTGGTTTTTGGGATGAGGAAAAAGGATGCTACATACACTGGAGAGAAAAAGATGGCAGCATACATGGTACCAATATGGTAACGCCTGTTAACTTTATGGCCATTGCGTATGGTATCTGTGATAATGATTCCCGTAAGAAAAGGATATTGAGTAGTATTGAAACACAGATGCAACAGGAAAATCTTTTCTTTTGGCCCTTATGCATGACTTCCTACACAAAAGGTGAAGGAAATGGATGGCAGTTCCCCTTCCCGGCTTATGAAAATGGAGATTTATTCTTATCCTGGGGTGCGTTGGGTGTTGCTGCTTATGCAGGTTATGATCCGGCACTGGCACTTAAATATGTGCGGAATGTTTTGCAGCAATACAGTAAAGACGGACTGGCTTTTCAACGCTATGGCAGATTGAAACAGGATGGACTGGGTGATGATATCCTTTCCGGAAACAGCTTGTCCATTGTTGGATTGTACCAGGTTATTTATGGTATCAATCCATTATACAACCGGTTTTACCTGGACCCGCATATTACGCCTGATCTGGCGGGTACGGCCTTGAAATATAATTTCAGGGGAAAACAATTAACCATTTACCTGGATAGCAACAACTATGCAGTATCTGATCAGCAGTTTACAATCAGGGCTGCCACAAACTTTGGATTTTATACTAACGGTAATCAACTGTCCTATTTCAACGGCAGCCAATCGGATATATCGTTGCAGGCTAATACAGCAGCCCATTTAAGCATTGAAATTAAAAGCTGGAATACAGATAAAATGGAATGGTTGCAAAACACTTCAAAGCCCGTAAAGTATGAGCTGCATCATTTAAAACCGGGTTCTGAGTATGTAATATTCATTAATGGAAACCCTTTTAAAACCATTACAACTAATACTAATGGTGAATTGGTTTTACATCATTCACCAAAATCGGAAATTGAAAAGATACTCATCCACAAAAAATAAGACTTAGATTTTATCTATATGCCCCTTATTTAAGCGATTTATTAACCTGCTGTATAAAACTTATCCAGGCTGCCTGTTCTTCTTTTGACAATGCAGTGGCATCATGGGTATTGGTCCATTTTACATAAGATTTCGCAAGTGCATATTTTGAAAAGTCTGGAATCTCTTCTTTAAAAATTTCTGTGATGGGCTTTTCCGGGTGATTTGCTGCTATTTCAGATAAGTCTGTTTCATACTCGGTTTTAACTATAGAAACCAACGTAGATCGCAATAAATCTTCTATGGATGGTTTTGAAATTCCTTTAATAAAATCTTTTGTCCTCAGGATATTTTCATTGCCTAAAAAATAGACCAGATTATCCTGTTGTTCTGCCTGATTACCTGTTGCATCTGAATCTAATAAAGCAACCACTTTAAGTTGGTGGGCAAACAGGATGGTAGCATAATACACTACTTTACTGGACGTATTTGCAAAAACCAATGCAATTTCATCCTGTAAACTTTCCATTTTAGCCGCTTTGAGTAAAGCAATGGTAGATTCAACATACCAGTAATCTGAAATCCCTTCTACAATTAAATTCTTTTTTTGTGAGAACAATCCCTGAGCAAGGTCATAGCCCAATGCTTCTTTCAAAGGCAATAATCCGGCAGGGTCGCTGGAAGATAAAAGAGTTTGTACTTTGGTACCCTCTCTTCTGTCTTTCATTTCAATAATTTTTACAATTTCCAGTTCATCCGGGCCAACAAGAAAAGGCGAATGGGTGGTGTAGATTGTTTGATTTTTTTCTGCCAGTCTGGATATAGTCTCCCTGAAATCTCTTTGTTTTAAAGGATGCAGGCTGGTACCGGGCTCATCTAAAAGTAAAATGGCATTTTTATGCTTACCCATAGCTTCTGCAAAAAAGACCACAAAAAAGGATACAATCCACTGAAACCCTTCTGAACGCTGGTCCAGTTCAATATCCACTCCAATATCATCTTCTACCACCACTTTCAGGTATTGTCCGTCTGCCGTTACTTTTAACTTATCTGCTTCTGGTCTGTTCGGATCAGGCATCCAGACTCTCCTGATTTCCTGCGTCAGTTTAGCACTGGCTGCATTTAACTGATAACTCCTGCTATCCAGTCTGTCTTTATATTCTTTCAATGCCTGTTTGTCCTTCATATCAGGACTGGGAGCATTCCCTAAATTAGCCAGTTGCCGGGCAGTGAAACCCAATAATTTTAATAAGCAGAGGTTACCATAATCATAATATTCATCATCCAGCAATTTCTGTTCTGTCCTCATGGCTAAATGCTCTAAATGAACAGAAGGCTTTACTTTAAAATAATTGTTGAACAGAATAAAAATAGGTTTCCTTTCTGCCAGGATATCTAATGCTTCTTCCCTTTTTTTATAGAATTCAATCTGCTCTATTAATTTGGCATATCGTGCCTCCTCCTTTTCATTTCCTTCCTCAATTAAAGAATAATGCCCAACCAATAAATTTTTAAGCCTGGAAGAATGATCGTCTGATAACAATGTGAGGTCTTTCCAGTTATCCAGTAATGAATTATATAATTTTCCGGGGGGCCTGGTTTCATCTGCAGGATGCCCTGCTAAAAACTGCTTGTCAATATGAGCTACAAGCCTCAGTAAATCACTTTTAATATCTTTATAATAAACCAGTGAGGGTGCATTTTCAACCGTATGGTAGATCTGGTTATCAATATTCTTGTAACGCTTATAAATACAATCTTTGAATTCATCCGGCAACAGATCCCGGTCACTTTGTTCCAGTTTAAAATATCCGGTAACAACGGTAATATCTTTTGCTAAAACCTTACCTGTAGAAATTTCATCGTATAAGGAACGGGGATAATCCCTCAATACATCAAATCCGGGAACATCTGCAGGTTTGTTTAACTGCTGCAATGCTTTCAGAATCAATGTTTTGCCGGCTTCGTTGGGGCCAACCATAATAGTTTTCAAAGATTCAATTTCAAACTCACCTGTATCAATAATACTTCTGTAATTCTGAATCCTTGCTTTGAACAGCTTCATAATATTATTTTAAATGTTCTTTCGACTGTCGGAAGGTATGATATAATAAATTTACAATGCTTTCATTTGTTCTCCAAAAAAGCTAATTTATTTAAATATCATATTTGCATTTCTGAAGGTTCAGCTGATTAACCATCCATTACTAATTCCAGAAAATTACTATAATTGCTGCATATTTACTATAACAAATCATAAAATGACCTTTATGGAATTAGGCCTCTATACTTTCGCTGATATGCAACCGGATGGTGTTTCTGGAAAAGCAATGCATACCCATCAACGGATGAAAGACCTGCTGGAAGAAATTAAACTTGCTGATGAACTGGGACTGGACATTTTTGCACTGGGAGAACACCACCGTCCTGAATATGCGGTATCTGCACCTGCTGTTGTATTGGCTGCTGCAGCAGCTATCACTAAAAATATACGGCTTAGCAGTGCGGTGACTGTATTAAGTTCTGATGACCCAGTAAGGGTTTTTCAGCAATTTGCCACACTTGACCAGCTTTCAGATGGCAGGGCGGAAATTATGGTGGGCAGGGGATCATTTATTGAATCTTTTCCGCTGTTTGGATACGATTTACAGGATTACGATGAGCTGTTTACCGAAAAACTGGATTTATTATTGCAGCTGAATCAACAGGAAAGCCTTTCCTGGAAAGGAAAACTAAGGCCTTCCTTCGACAATAGTGGTATTTATCCCAGGCCTTTTCAGGAATCCATACCTATCTGGATTGCTGCAGGGGGTACTCCAGCCTCTGCAGTGAGAGCTGCGAAACTACGATTACCACTGGCACTGGGGATCATTGGAGGTATGCCGGAACAATTTATTCCCTTTGTAAACCTGTACCGGAATACGGCTGTAAAAGGCTTGCAGGATCCTGCTTCTGTTCAGTTAAGTATTAATTCCCATACCTATATCGCTGACAGCTACCAACAGGCGGGTGATGAATTTTATCCTACTTATGCCGAGATGATGAACCGTATTGGTAAAGACCGTGGCTGGTCTCCTTTAAGCAGGGCTCAGTTTGATGCTTCCATCTCTCAGAGAGGTGCTTTACTGGTAGGCAGCCCCCAGCAGGTGATTGATAAAATCTTATATGAATATGAACTGTTTCACCATACCCGTTTCCTGGCGCAAATGAGTGTGGGACTTGTGCCACATAAACAGGTGATGCGGTCTATAGAACTCTTTGGGACGGTAGTGGCGCCTGAAGTCCGTAAAGTTTTGGCTGCAGGTAAGCAGTAGTTTTCGCTACACATTATAAAATATTTTAGCGCATGTATTGCAAACCGTATCTTCATAATATAAATATCCATTATGAAAACTATTGCGTACATACTGCTATTTACATTTATGATGGCTGGCAAACCCTTTGCCCAATTCAGGTATGGAGTGCAGGGAGGGGGAAATTTGTGTAATGTAAACAGCACTATAGAGTTGGTGTATTATAATACAAATCCTTTATACAGCTATAATTGCGGTGTTTTTACTGAACACCCGCTGTCTGAAAAGTGGTTCCTGCACAGTGGCCTGTTTTATACAGAAAAAGGATTCAGGGGATTTGTTACTCCTCCCAATTATACAGGAACTCACTTAAATTATATCGCTGTTCCATTGTTACTGGGATTTAAATCAACAGATATTGCCTCCTTTATGATAGGGCCTGATCTGAATTACCTGGTAAATGCAAAATATATCAATAAAAAGAATGGTTATCATCAGGATATTACGGGCAATTTTACAAAATTTGATCTGGGGCTGGATCTGGCAGTAAAAATCAATTTATCTCACAGATGGGGAATGGAATTCCTGTATTGTTATGGACTGACAAAAATCGAAAAGACTTCAGTTTATGTAAACGGTCAATATATTGGTAGTAATATAATTGGGAAAAACCGTGTTTTTCAGTTTGATGTATGCTATAATTTTGGAAAATAAATTTCCATACACTTATTCTTCCTTATCCTTTAAATTACTTACCAGTCCAATCCCTGTAAAAAAGAAAATTGCCCCTACTACACCAGAGAAAATAATAGTTTTGATATTTTTTTCACCGCCTCCCCCATTCATAAAACTAACCCCGGCATAAATTAGTCCAAGTATCCCTAAAACAGATAAAATAATTCCCATTACACGTTTTTCCATATCTTTTTTTACAAGGTATACAGAGAAAACTGCTTTACAACAGTTTAACCCAGTAAGCTGTGAATCTTGCAAACAAATACAGAAAGAATGCAATAATTGATTACTGTTTAATCTATCCCCTCTGCCGGAATATGTTGTGCCTTATCCTGCAGTTCCGCTAATTTTTCTTTACCATAACTGAGATTGGTGATGACCACAAACAAAACCGGTACAATAAATATAGCCAATCCGGTTGCAGCGATCATACCACCTAAAACCGTCCAACCAATGGTATTCCTTGCTACCGAGCTTGCACCACTTGCCAGGGCAAGGGGCAATACACCCAGTATAAAGGCAATAGATGTCATTAAAATAGGGCGCAGACGCAGTTTTACTGCTTCCAGCGTAGCAGGCACCACAGGTATGCCGCGGTCTACCCGCTCCTTGGCAAACTCCACAATTAAAATCGCATTCTTGGCAGATAATCCGATTAGGGTAATTAACCCGATCTGTGCATATACATTATTGGATAAGCGGGGTATTAAAGTCAATGCAAGGATTGCACCAAATACACCAATGGGCACAGCCAGTAATACGGAGAAAGGAACGGACCAGCTCTCATATAAAGCAGCCAGGAACAGGAATACAAACAAGACGGACAGTGCAAAAATATACACTGCACTGGAGCCGGATTTAATTTCCTGTAAGCTAAGCCCGGAAAACTCATACCCATATCCTTCCGGTAAGTACTGTTCTGCAGTTCTTTTCAAAGCTTCAATAGCCTGCCCGCTACTGAAACCCTGTTTGGCAGTACCATCTATTTCTGCACTACGGTAAATATTGAAATGTGAAATCAGCGGGGCACTCTCGGTAATTTTATAACTTACTACTGTACTCAACGGAATCATCTCCCCTGCCATATTTTTTACATAGTACTGACCTATATTTTTAATGTCACTTCGGAAAGAAGAATCAGCCTGGGCTACCACATAGAAGTTTCTGCCATAAATATTCAGCTGATTGATATAAGTACTGCCCATATACATCTGCATGGTATTGTACACATCCGTAATATTCAATCCCAGTTTCTTGCATTTATCTCGGTCCACTATTACCTGGTACCCCGGTGTATGCGCAGAAAAGAACGTGAAGGCATTGGAGATTTCAGGTTGCTTATTAACTGCAGCCACAAAACCATTGACCACTTTTTCAAAGGTTTTGATATCGTCATTCGACTGCCGCTGTTCTATCTGTATACTAAACCCGCCGGCATTACCCAATCCGGGTACTGCAGGTGGTGGTATTACCACTATTTTGGCTTCTTTAATGACCGAAAACCTTTTGTTCAGTTCAGTCAGCACCCCCATCATCTGCAGGCTTTTTTCCTTACGTTCATCCCAGGGTTTTAACTGCATGAAAATGGTACCACTGTTGGATTTGGAACCCCCGGTAATAAAATTAAGTCCGCCTAAAGCAGAAATATGCGCCACACCCGGAACGTTCATCGCAATCTTCATCATACTATCCAGTACAGTAAGAGAACGGTTGGTGGAACTGGCTTCGGGTAATTCAAATGTTATATATAAACGGCCATCATCTTCTGTAGGTATAAACCCGGTAGGTTTGCTTTTGAAAAGTAATACATCTCCCACTACAATACAAACCAGTAATACCAGGACAAGGGGGGCTTTTTTAATCCATCCTTTTACACCCAGGGTATAACTCAGGGTCATTCTATGGAATCCTTCATCAAACCAATAAAAGAATTTATTGAGGCCGGTTGATTTTTTACTGAGGTTCTGGGGCTTTAATAAAAGCATACACAGTGCCGGTGTTAAGGATAAAGCCACAAAAGCTGAAAGCAACACAGAAATGGCAATAGTAATGGCAAACTGCTGGTACAAACGCCCTACTATACCCGGTATAAATCCTACCGGTACAAATACAGCAGCCAGGATCAGGGCAATGGCGATAACCGGACCGGTAATGTCTTTTAAAGCCCTGCCGGTTGCATCACGGGCAGAATAACCTTCTTCATCAATATAGCGTTGTACCGCTTCCACCACCACAATGGCATCATCCACCACAATACCAATGGCCAGTACAAATCCAAACATGGTAAGCGTATTGATGGTAAAACCGAGCGGTATAAAAAAGATAAAGGTTCCGATAATGGTTACCGGAATAGCCAGCACCGGAATTAAAGTGGAACGCCAGTTCTGCAGGAATAGGAATACCACAAATGTTACCAGTAATAAAGCTATACCCAGGGTCACCACCACATCTTCAATAGATACTTTTACAACAGTAACAGATTCAAAAGGAACGGTATAAGCTACATCTGCAGGGAAATATTTTTTCAGGGATTCCATTGTTTTATACACCCCTTCAGCCGTTGTGAGGGCATTACTGCCCGGAGCCTGGTATACCAGCAGGAAGGCAGAACGGCGGCCATCCACAAAGCTGTTGGCGGTATAACTTACTTTGCCCAATTGTATACGGGCCACATCTTTCAGGTAAACAATACTGTTCTGGGAAGGATTGGAGCGTACTACAATATCTCCGAATTCTTTTTCGGTAGTCAACCGGCTATTGGTAAAAACCGTAAACTCATAGGCTGAATTGGAACTTTGTGGCGGAGCAGCTACAGAGCCGGCAGCTACCTGCAGGTTTTGTTCATTAATGGCATTCTGTACATCATTAACAGTTAAACCCAATTGTGCCAGTTTATCGGTCTGCAACCAGATACGCATACTGAAATTATCTGCACGGCTGAATACATCACCCACACCCGGAACACGCAACAGTGCATCCCTTACGAATATGTTGGCATAATTGTCCATAAACGGGACATTATGCGACCCCTTTGGCGAATAGATAGCCACCAGCATCAGGATACTGGGATTACGTTTAAGGGTGGTGATACCCAGGCGCTGCACCTGTGCCGGAAGGGCAGGTGTGGCAATACCAACCCTGTTCTGAATATCCAATGCCACGATATTGGGATCAGCCCCGATATCCAGTGTGGCAGTGATTGACGACAGACCATTATTGGCACTGTTACTCTGCATATAAGTCATACCCGGCACCCCATTGATCTGTGTTTCAATAGCCGTAGTGGTGGTTTGTTCCACAGTCTGTGCATCTGCCCCTGTAAAATTACTGGTGATCTGTACAGTGGGTGGCGTAATATTGGGGTACTGACTTACCGGCATTGTTAAAATGGCCAGTGAACCCACTATCACAATAACGATAGAGATTACAATGGCGGTAACAGGCCTTTTTAGAAATATATTGGATGAATGCATGATTTTTTGCTGCTTATTTTAAATGAATGACCCGAAAACAGAATTAATTACCCTGTTTGGGTTTGGGTAATCCGACCTGAACGGAGGCACTATCCCTCAGTTTCTGAACTCCTTCTGTCACCACCATATCTCCCTGTTGTAAGCCTGATTTAACTACTATTTTATCATTGATCCTTACACCCAGTACTACTTTATGCTGGGTAACTTTATTATCCTTAATCAGCAGGTACACATAATATTCTCCCAGCTGTTCCAGTACTGCTTTATAAGGTATTAATAAACTGCTGTCACCTGCACTGTGTTTCACTTTAATATTGGTGGTAATACCGGGTTTTAATACCCTGTTGGGGTTGGGGAATACCAGCCTGGCTTTAATGGTTCCGGTTTGCGGGTCTACTGAGCGGTCCAGTAATAGTAAATGGCCGGTATAAGGATGTATGGTTCCGTCGGGCAATACCAGGGTAAAAGTGGAATCCTTTGCCTGTTGCTTTTGGAGGTAGTTAGAAAACAGTGGAATTTCTGCCTGTGTGATGGCTATATCCACCGCCATCGGATCATCAGATGAAATGGTATTCAATAAGGTTTGCTGATACACAGAAGTACCCACTTTCACCTGTGAAATTCCGATTGTTCCATCCAGTGGTGAACTGATTACAGAATATTTTAAGTTGGTCTGTACACCGGAAACATTGGCCTGTGCTGCTTCCACCTGTCTTTTAGCACTCTCCAGGTCGGCCAGCTGGTGGTCCAGCACCTGACGTGCAATGGCATCCTGTTTAGCAAGCTCCAGATAGCGGTCGGCATCCTGCTGGGATTTAGCCAGGTTAGCTTTTGCTACATTCAGGTTAGCTACCGCCTGTTCATAAGCCCCTTTATATTGCTGCTGGTCAATTTCATAGAGTTTCTGTCCTTTATGCACTACCTGCCCGTCCTGGAAATAAATACCGATAATATTCCCGGAAACCTGGGGTTTAATTTCCACCTGGTTCAGGGGGGTAACTGTTGCAGGATACTGATCAAAATAAGTAGCATTGCCGGTTTGTACCTGGTAAACGCCTACCGCTACAGGCAGTGCCTGCTGAACAGGAGGTTTTCCACCACAGGAAGACAGTACGAGCATAATGATGATTGCCCCGGCTGATTGTAAGTTGATTCTCATATATAAGTTCATTTTCCTTTTATTAATATTGTATAATTCCCAATGCTTTCTGTACATCCAGTTTACTGCTCAATACCTGGTAAAGGGCATTGGCATAATTGGATTGCGCACTTCTTAAACTGGTTTCAGCAGTAATCACATCTAGATAGGCTTTGACACCGGAACGGTACTGCACCTGGACGGTATTGTATACTTCAAGGGCCAGATCCAGGTTGTCTTTCAGTACATAATAATCATTCAGGTTGCTTTTATAAGATGCCAGTGCTACCGCATACTGGGTATTGGTATTGATTTTGAAAGCTTCAATATCCCAGTCAATCCGCTTCACCTGCAACTCCGCTATTTTAATATTGTGGGTTCTTTTGGTTCCCTGAAAAATAGGAAATGCCAACTGGATACCGGCATAGGAAACAGGATAATTCTGGTTATATAAATTGGAGAAACTTTCACTCTGGAAATTAAAACTATAGGAGCCGAATGCAGAAACAGAAGGTATAAAACTCCATTTATTGTACATCAGGTTGTACTGGTAAAGCTTTTTCTGGGTTTCGAGTAACTGGTATTCAATCCGGTTCAGGTAATTCAAATTCTGTAAAGTATCCATCAGCGCTGCTTTTTCCATCTGGGTACTGTCGGATACCAGCTGAATTTCCTGTGTACCAGTATACCCCATCTCCTGTTTCAGGTAAACCAGTTTGGCTTTCAGCAGCTCTTCATAAGTCTTTTTCTCAGCTTTGGCATTGTTAAGGGAAATAGTTGCCTGTTTATAATCTATCTTGTCTACCACTCCACCCTTATACTGATTATAAGCATCTTTCAAACTGCGGGTTAAGCGGGTAATATCTTCCTCCAGCAAATCAATTTGCTTATGGGTTAACAAAACATCATAAAAAGCCTTGCTTACGCCCACTGCTATCTCTATTTTATCACTGGTAGTGGTTTGACGTACCTGTTTTCTTACATCATCTTTAGAACGGCTGGCGAGTAATACATCCCGGTTAAAAATGTTCTGGGTTGCTGTAAAACCTGCATTAGAATTATTATAGGTTCCACTTTTTATAAACCCGCCATTGAAATAAGAAGAGGGTAACTGAAAAAAGTTCTGGTAACTGGCTGTAAGATTCAATTGGGGATACCAGTCGGCCAGCTTACTGCTGATCTCATGTTCAGTTATAGCTTCATCCAGGTAAGCCTGCTTTATTAATGGAACATGCTGCAAAGCATATCGGACACAATTTTCCAGGGTTGGCTGTACCGGCAAGCTATCGGAATTAATCTGGGCAGTAACCCGGACTGTACTTATCAGCAAAGCCATACATAGGATTGGAAAATAAAGTGATTTATTCATATAATTGGTACTAAAATATTTTAATAGAAAAGAAGTCATGGGCAGAAAAACGAAATTAATCCTTTCTTAAAATAAAACCATCCCGATTGTACATTTTCCCTGTTATCTTTCAAAGAAATACCCTAATCGGCAGAAAAGTATTAGAATCAATAAATAACTATAAACAGTTTGAACCTGGTATTGTTCAGGATTAATAATATATTTCCTGCCTTGATTAAATAAGTATTTTTTTATTTTTGCAGAGATGGCAACTAATTTATTTAATACCGCAAACAAACCACAGCAGGAAAAAGATACCGAAGTACTGGAAGACCTATCGCATACTTTTAGCCTGATTGTATGGAATGATGAGGTAAATTCTTTTGAGTGGGTAATAGAAACCCTGATTGAAGTATGCGGCCATAATGAGGAACAGGCAGAACAATGTGCCATGCTGATTCATACCAAGGGTAAATATGCAGTGAAACATGGAGAATATGACACATTGAAACCAATGTGCGATGAAATTACCGACCGTGGTATTGGTGCAACCATTGAATCAAATGCCAAAGATCATTAATCAACCCTTCACCAATGGCTTTATTTGCACTAGACGATACATTATGGTTTCCCCCGGTTGATGAAGCTTTACCCGATGGGCTGCTGGCTGTTGGGGGTGATTTAACCAAGGAACGATTGTTAAAGGCCTATTCCAATGGAATTTTTCCCTGGTATGATGGGGAAGTACCTTTATGGTGGAGCCCTAACCCGCGCTTTGTGTTGTTTCCGGATGAGTTGAGAGTAAGTAAAAGCATGAAATCCCTGATCAGGAAAGGGCAATTTCAATTTACCATTAATCAGGCTTTCCCTGAAGTGATTGCCCATTGCAAGGATACGAAACGAAAGGACCAGGATGGCACCTGGATTAAGGATGAAGTACAGAAAGCTTATACTTTATTACATGAGGAAGGTTATGCCCATAGTGCTGAAACCTGGCTGGATGGCCGGCTGGTAGGCGGATTATATGGTATACGCCTGGGTAAGATTTTCTTTGGTGAAAGTATGTTCAGCCTGGTTTCCAATGCCAGCAAATTTGCATTTATTCAGTATGTGGAACAATTGAAAAAGGAAGGAGTGGTGCTGATCGACTGTCAGATACATACCGAACACCTGGAAAGCCTGGGTGCAATGTTTATCATGCGGGAACAGTTTCAGCTATTGCTGGAAAACTATATTTAACATGTTGGTCGTCATATTTTATCCCCATACATGCGCGCTACATCCTGAACAATTTTTTCAAGGTCTTTATCAGCTCCGTTCGCATCATAATTCAGTTTAAGGTTACCACCAAATAATACGGCTACTGTCTGCCATACCGCTGCTGTAAATAAGCCCTTATATTCCTCAATAATTTCATAACAACTGCTGCCGGTCTGCCGGTAAATCAATTTCATCAATACCCTTCCCTGATAGACAGAAAGCTGGGTTACTTTATCAGAAAATTCCTTTTTTAAATCTTTTTCACGGGAATGGATGATCTGTTTACGCTGGTGTTTATCGGTTACATTCACCAGTTTGGCATTGATCTCATTCATAATACGGGAAGAGGCTTTGGCATAGGGATAAGTAACATAAACAGCATTCCGTAAGCGGGTCCATTCCTGCCAGTAACGTGTCTGTTTCCTGTCCAGTTTCTTCTCCACCATCACCGGAGGCAGATTTACAAACGGGATGGTATCCCCATTTGCCATGATATAACCATGTACTACAATCGTGTCATATATTCCGTGTGCCGACTGTGCGCTACTACTGCCGGAAATACAGGAAAACAGGACTATCAATACTACACAGATAATATGTTGTAAAGCTCGCTGCATCTGTTATAAAAGTAAATCCATTCTTTTATATTAATACCTCTTTCCCTTCAGGGTAACCTTAAACAGAAGTTAAAGCTGATTTTTTCAACCGGTTTAGTATGGACATAAAAAATCCGATCGTCATGATAATTACGCCGAACCATAAAATATTGATCCAGGGAAACTCATACACTTTTAAAGTAATCAGGCTGGCCACAGCCCCGCTTTCTTTCACCCCTATTTCCATTTTACCTACTTTGGGGTCCAGTAACTTATTAAACCTTACCACCATACTCTGTTGAGCTACCGTATCAGAAATCAGCCTGGCAGTATTGCCGGCAATGGCAATACCGGGCCTGACAGGATAGATTTTCCCTTCTTTTGAAAATACATTGATATCTAAAAATATGGCCTGTTCGCCAGGGTTAATACGATCTTTTAACTCCAAAGGATTTACAAGTACTTTATTCATAACCATAAAACCATTGCTATAAAATACCGTATCTCCCACTTTTACTTCCCTTGGCCTGTAGGATGCAGTATCGGTTTTATTATTTTCTTCAAAAGCAGAGATATATACAAACACATCTTTATTAAAATAGTGTTTGGAAGAAGGATTGGCGGCAAAGCCTTCCATTCCCTTATTATTTTTTATCAGGTCAGGATAGAGTTTAAAAGATTCCAATCCATCTTTAGATTTAAAGTCAATTTCAAAAAACCTTTTGCGTTCAGCATTATTAAAAGAATCGCTCTGGTAAGTAACGGTATACTTACCCATATCTGTAGGAATTCTTTTGAATAAAGTGATGTTTTCTGCCGGGTCTTCTTTTTTATCTTTCTTAAATACCGCTACACCAGTGGTGTTCTGACTTAAAACCGTTTTACGGGAGGAAGAAACCAGGATACCCAGTAACACCAGTCCGAATCCAAAATGCGCAACTGAAGCACCGGAAGCCTTTAGCTTTCCGTTCATTACAATCCAGATATAGCCTGCATTGGCAACAATGGAATAAACACTGCCGAATATCGCTACATGAATAGCAATTAGGAATCCTATGCCCTGTTTATCATAATGAATCCCTCCGAATATGCTGATCAGGATACTTAATACCAGCGCAATTATTGTTGGTATTAAAATCTTTTTACCAAAATAAGCAGGCACCGTGTCTTTGTATTTAAAATACTGGGTAACAGCAGTAAGGATGCCCAGAATTATGGCTACAAAAATCTGGATCTGGTTATAGGCAAATTCTGGTTCTTCAGGGGGAGCAATATTGGTATTAAAAATTTTATTGAATACGGGTACCGATGTTTTGGCAATAATAATGATGGAAGATAAAAACAATACCAGGGAACCGATAAACATCCAGAATTCCCGGCTATTGGTATTTTCTTCCTTTACAATGGCAGGAATAGACTTGTACCGTATTATAAAGAAGGTTAGAGCAGGTACCAGGAACACCAGTACAAACAAAACCAGCTGCAGGGTCATATCAGAACCGGTAAAAGCATGTACTGAAGTATCGCCCAGTATACCACTCCGGGTAAGGAAAGTGGAATACAATACCAGCACAAAACTCATGATATAGAAAAAATAAGTAGTTCTTAAAGAATGTCCCGTTGCCTTATAAATAATATTGGTATGCAGTCCAGCTACTAAAACCAACCAGGGAACCAGGGATGCATTTTCTACAGGATCCCAGGCCCAGTAGCCACCAAAAGATAAACTTTCATAAGCCCATGCTGCTCCCATCATAATACCTAAACCCAGTATACCTGCAGAAAAAGCAGCCCAGGGAATGGAAGATTTAAACCAGCTATGGTCTTTATTGATGAGACCTGCAAATGCAAAACCAAATGGAACTACCGTAGATGCAAACCCTAAAAACAAAACAGGGGGATGGATCACCATCCAGTAATTCTGTAATAAGGTATTCAGGTCATTGCCTTCGTGCACCCTTGGTAAGGTTAAATAATTGGGATCTGTAAACAGGGGCAGTTCGGGCATATGGTTTCTCCATAAAATAAAAGGATTATTCCCGATCTTAAAATCAAATATATAGAGCCCAATGATCATAGTTACAATAAAGAACTGCGCAAAATTGATGACCATTAATACCGGTGCTTCCCATTTTTTGGAACGCCAGATGATGACCCAACCCAATACACAATGCCAGATGGCCCAGAGTAAGAAACTGCCCGACTGGTCTTCCCATATACAGGCGAGTAAATATTTGGGGGGTAATGACAGGGAAGAATGATTCCATGCAAAAAAGTACTCATGGTAATGATTGGCCACTATAAAATATAAGATCCCGAAAATGGTAAAGATGGATAGGGTTTCCACCAGGAATACGGCCCTGGCCAATTGCATCCAGCTTTGTTTTTCTGTTTCAAGCGTAAGTTTATTGGCTTTAAAATAAGCAAAACTGGCTATCAGGGCAGCTACCAAAGAAAGCAGGGTAAGAAAATGTCCCACCTGTCCGGGTAATAAATGTTCTCCGTTGTATTGCATTGAATTGGTTAAAATGGTTTGCCGCACCTGCCTGTATTATGCGACTTAAAATAAGCGAATGTTCAACCAGGCTGCTTACTGCGTAAGCATAGAACAGCGGTTTTACTGAGCGGTGGTGGTATCTTTTACATTATCCGAAACCACTTTCACATCATCCTTATATTTGGAAGGGCACTTTAGTAAAATGTCTTTACACTCAAAATGATCGTCCTGCATTTTACCCTTAAGTACAATTCGTTCACTTTTTTCCATATCTGTAGGCTTGGTATTATGATACACCACTTTTACAACATTGCCTAAAGTATCTACTGCAGTAAATGCCAGGTAATTGGGATTTTTAACTGCATCATATTCCATTGGCTGGGATTTGTCCAGCTTTGCAATCAGGTTTACAAACTTTCCCTGCTTTTGCTTTGCAGAAGCAATGGTTTCATAAGTGGTTAAATTACCGGTATAACTGATCAGGACAGTAATGGCAGCAGCAATCAAAACCAATGCTATAATATGTGTCTTCTTCATTTCTTATTTTTTCGAACACAAAAGTAGTTGTTAAAACAATAATCAAACATTGATGTTCATCATCTTTTACACAGATTATCCTTTTGTGTAACAAATATTTAGCAAAAGGTTCACAATCGGCTATTTTTGCAGGCATGAAAAGACAATTGAAGACTTATGATTTTATAGTAGTACTGGAAGAACATGCTGCTTATAAATATATTGACTGGATCAGCAGGCTGATGTTACTGATGGCCATGCTCAGTTTTCTTTGGGTTGCTTATTTAAGAATAAACCTGGAAAAAGCAGTGGACCCCGGAGGTATAACCTTTCTGTTAATGTTGATTCCTGTGCTGATAGCTGGCTGGTGGGCTTATTGCTACCGGCAATCTAAAAGGGGTCAGGTGCCTTATTACCGCTTTGGCTTGTTATTGGCTGCCTGGGGATGGTTCTTATACCCTAATGGTGGTTACATATATATCCTGTACCTGGTGGCAGCAATATTGGAAAAACCTGTAAAAATATTACCCGAAGTGGCTTTTGATGCCCATGAAATTGTATTCAATTCCTTCCCTAAGAAAACCCTGCACTGGGCGGATATAAACAATGTGATACTGAAAGAAGGGATACTAACCATTGATTGTAAAAACAATAAACTGATTCAGCGGACCGTAAATGAAGAGATTTCTGATGAAACTGAAAAGGAATTTAACGAGTTTTGTGAAAAAGCCAAGAGGCAGGAGATAGGAGTTGGGAGTTAGGAGATAAGAGTTGGGAGTTGGGAGTTAGGAGTTTTGAGACGGGAGTTATCTTATTTAAATGTTACAAATAAATATTCATGCAGTCAGCCATTAGCCAATCGCCTTACCTTTTATATTCAGACGGAAAGGGAAATATTTTTGAAGACCTTTCCCTCTATGCATTGGGCCGTGCCGGTTGGGATGCATTTCCTGTGGAAACAGAGGATTGGATTGTCTTGCCGGAAGGTGGTAATCTGTATGAACTGCCTGGAAGGCGGGGAATTGGACTGGATGTAATTTCCGGTGAATTGCGCTTATGTGAGAAAGGATGGGCAGTAGCTGCTTTTATCCCTCCTGCTCATACCGGTTTGTTTATTGCCGCTTTTGAAACAGAAAAAGACGCACCTACCCTTCCCTTATTCTGTTATACTGCCGCGGGATGGTATAATGACCAGTTTTATGTGCCAGCAGTACGGATTGAACCGGATATCCGACAGGAATGTGTGGGCTATGATGATAAAAAGATTAAAACCGGTTCGCAACACCTGATAGAAACCTATCCGCATAACCGACTGGTAAAACACCTGATGGATACCTGCTGCAATACCTATCATTGCCCGGCAGCCAGGAATTTTGCTTTATCCCGCTGGGAATGTCCCGTACCTTCTTCACCGGCCTGCAATGCAAACTGTATTGGCTGTATTTCTTTTCAGCCGGAAGAAGAAACTATTGTATCTACGCAGGACAGGCTGACCTTCAGGCCCACTGCAGCAGAAATTGTGGAGTTTACCGTTCCCCACCTGATGAATGCCCCCTACCCAATTGTTAGTTTTGGTCAAGGCTGCGAAGGCGAACCTCTCCTGATGTGGGAAACCATAAGGGAAGCCATTATTGAAATCCGTAAACATACCAAAAGAGGCAGTATCAATATCAATACCAACGGCTCTAAACCGGATGCGGTGAAGGCTTTATGTGAAGCCGGACTGGATAGTATCCGTGTCAGTACCAATTCTGCCCGTAAAGAAATATATACGCCCTATTACCGCCCAAATAATTACCAGTTTGAAGATATTGTGGAAAGCCTGAAAGTGGTACACCGTTTCGGTGGCTGGAGCAGTATCAATTATTTTGTTTTCCCGGGTATGACTGATACGGAGGCAGAATATGAAGCCTTACGAACCCTGATCCGGGAAACCGGACTGCGTATGATCCAATGGAGGAATTTTAATATTGATCCTGATTGGTACCTGGGTCAGATAGGGGTTACAGAAACCGGTGATATGCTGGGTATTAAACAAATGATGAGTTTGATACGGGATGAGTTTCCTCAATTGAAATTTGGTTATTTCAATCCACCAATGGAAAGGATCAAAGGGAATTATGACCTGGATTATGCACATTATTAATTTTGTAACCTTTGAGCCTGAATATTATCCTGTTTCTCTGCCTGGTTGCTTTTGCTGCCGGTTTTGTTGATGCTATTGTAGGTGGGGGCGGATTAATCCAGTTACCTGCTGCATTAATATTACTTCCCGGCTTCCCGGTTGCAGCGGTAGTGGGTTCCTTAAAAATACCTTCCTTCAGCGGAACAGCCTTTGCCGCTTTCCAGTACCTTAAAAAAGTGGACCTAAACCTTAAACTCCTGGCTATAATGATGTTACTGGCCATGCTGGCTGCTTTTGCAGGTTCTCAGTTACTGACCCTGGTTCATAACGATTTTATGAAACCGGTCATCCTGGTGGTATTACTGGTGGTAGCTGTGTATACCTTCTCTAAAAAGAATTTTGGTATCCGTGAATTGAAAAACATCTCTTCCCGCAGAAAACTTACTTATGCCCTGCTGATCAGTTTGATTATTGGTTTCTATGATGGTTTTATTGGTCCGGGTGCAGGCAGTTTTTTAATACTGGCATTTATTTCATTACTGGGATTTGATTTTCTGCATGCTTCAGCCTATGCTAAAATGGTAAATCTCGCTACCAATTGCGGATCCATCCTATTGTTTACCATAAAAGGTTCCATTATCTGGAGTATTGCTATTCCCATGGCGGCCAGTAATGCCCTGGGCGGAATGATTGGTGCCCGGCTGGCCATCCGCAAAGGCAACCGTTTTATCCGTATCTTCTTTTTATTAGTGATTACAGGTACTCTGCTGCGATTTGCCTATGATATTTTTTTAAGAAAATAATGAGTAGGTTTATGTGATGAATTAATCATTATGAAAATAATAAAGCCTTACTGCTTCACCTTTTTACCACTTTTATTTTTTATTACAGCCATGGGCCAATCCAAGTTAGAATCAGGAAAAACCAATACCCTGCAGGTAAACCAGCAGGCTTCCCTTGTTACCAAACACCCCGGAGGGACTAACTATTTCCGTTACCAGGTAAGGGATTCCCTGCAGATCATTAAAGTAATCAGTCATAAAATCAGGGTCCTGAATCCGGGACTGATGGGAGGACCGGTAGAAGAAACTTTTGTAATCAAAGCCCTTAAACCTGGAACAACAATCGTTTATCTGATGAACGACAGCTTCGGAGCAATGGAAAATAAAAAAAACAGTGGCAATCCCCATGAAATGGACCTGCCATTTACAGTAACTGTGCAATAAACAGATAAAAAAATAAAAGCTGATTAAAATCTTAACCTTTCTTTACACAACACAGCGCATAGCAGGAACGTTCTTTGCTTAGTTTTCAACAACAGTAAACAGGCTCACTGATTTGAATAAGTTTCTATGAATAATCATTACAGCATGCAATCTGCATCTTTTGAAACAGAAAAAAATGTAAAGGCATTGGGCTATACCATATTGGTTTGTGGCCTGCTTGCCCTGCTTTTTTATATGCTGCAATGGAACCTCCCCCAAACCCCACAACCAATAGTAGATCAGGGTATTGAAGTAAACCTGGGAAATAGTGAAACCGGACTGGGTGATATTGCACCGCAATTACCGGGCAGCCCTGCTGATGCGGAAAATGCTAAGGTTAGTCCGCCCCCACCTGCAGCAGCAGCTACCCAACCCAAACAAAATATCAGTGCAGATGAGAATGGAGATGAAGCTGTGAATAATGCCGTAAAAGTGGTGAAACCTGCAAAAAAACCAATTATTACACCAACCACTGTTACCCCAAAAAAACATAGCGATCTGCCTGTTACAGTAACACCTCCTAAACCAGCACATCCTAAAGCAGTATATTCAGGTGGACGCCCCGGTGGAACAGGTGGCAATGATGCCGATAGTTATAATGGTATTAAAAACCAGGGAATTGCCGGTGGAACCGGTGATCAGGGAAAACCGAATGGTAATCCCAACAGTGACAGCTATACCGGCAATGGAGGTACCGGTAAAAGCGGGGTGAGTATACGTAACGGGCTGGATGGCAGGCATTTTACACACTATCCAAGCTTTGAAGACGATTTTAATGAACCGGCAAAAGTAGCCGTAGATATAACTGTAGATGCAGGTGGCAATGTAACCAATGCTACCATCAACCCCCGTGGCACCACTACTACCAACAATAACATCAGGGCCATTGCCCTGCGCAAAGCGCGCCAGCTGAAACTGAATACAGGAGATGCAGATGAACAATCAGGTACCATCCTGTTCAATTTTAAACTAAAAGGTTAGTAAACAAGGCTATTGCAAATACCGGATAGAGTTTCTATCTTGTTAGTGGTATTTTCCTTTTAACCTTAAACCTTGCTTTATGAACACACAAAAATGGCTTATCTCCGGAATTATCGGGGGTATCATCGCTTTTTTATCCGGTTACCTGATTTGGGGATTGTTACTGATGAATTATATGAATAATCATCCTGGATATGCCGGTAATATTGGCCGTGGTGCCAATATGGTATGGTGGGCACTGATACTGGGGAATCTGTTTCTGGGGCTTACCCTTTCTTATATTTTCAACAAATGGGCCGGAATATCCACACTAGCAGGAGGTGCCATTGCGGGTGCCGTATTAGGCCTTTTGATCTCAATGTTTGTAGACCTATCCTATTATGGAACCTCTACTATCTTTTCCTTACATAGTATGGCAGCTGATGTAATTGGCAATATCCTGCAATTTGCCCTTACAGGTGCTGCGGTAGGCTGGGCAAATAGCTGGGGTAAAAAAGATTGAGAAATCTTTGCATCTTTGCACCCAGATGAATTACCAGGAAACATTAGAGTATCTCTACCATACCTTGCCGATGTTCAGTAGAGTGGGCGCAGCTGCTATTAAAAAAGACATTACCAATACCGTCTTGCTTTGCGAAGCCATTGGTAACCCGCATACAAAATTTAAAACAGTTCATATTGCGGGTACCAATGGCAAAGGCAGTACCAGCCATATGCTGGCAGCTATATTACAAACTGCAGGTTATAAAACCGGACTCTATACTTCTCCGCACCTGAAAGATTTCAGGGAAAGGATTAAAGTGAATGGGGTGATGTGTGAAAAAGCATTTGTAGTGGATTTCGTAGAAAGGATCAACCCCTGGATTGAATCTGTTCAGCCCTCTTTTTTTGAGATTACAGTGGCAATGGCATTTGATTATTTTGCACAGCAACAGGTGGATATTGCTATAGTGGAAGTGGGCTTGGGAGGCAGGCTGGACAGTACGAATATTGTAATCCCTGAACTAAGTGTGATTACCAATATTGGGTGGGACCATATGTATTTACTGGGCGATACCCTTGAGAAAATTGCCTGGGAAAAAGCCGGGATTATTAAAAAAGAAATACCAGTGGTGGTGGGGGAATTTATTGCAGAAACCCGTCCTGTTTTTGATAATACTGCCACTCAGGAAAATGCCCCGATAGTGTATGCACAGGAAAAAAGGTATGTGAGCGACTGGGCCTATGAACACCACCAGTTGAAGCTGGAAGTAGCCCACCGTTTCAGCAATGAAAAAGAAACTTATCTGCTGGATCTGCCCGGTATTTACCAGTCTAAAAATTGCATTACGGTGCTGGAAGCTGCCCACCAGTTATACCTGAAAGGCTGGAGAACAGATACCCAAACCATCAAAAAAGCCCTGCCCCAAGTAAAAAAGTTAACCGGTTTACATGGTCGATGGGAACTGATTCATCAGCATCCGGCTGTTATCCTGGATGTGGCGCATAATGAAGATGGGATCAGGCAGGTAGTGGAACAGCTGGAACTTGCTTCCTACCTGCACCTGCATATCATCATCGGAATGGTGAAGGACAAGGATATTGATAAAGTGTTATCTCTATTACCCAAAAATGCCCGTTATTATTTTTCACAATCTCATATACCCAGGGCCCTGGATGCAGCAAGCCTGCAACGTAAAGCCGGCACATTTGGATTAAACGGTGACCATTTCCCGGATGTAAATACAGCGTTACTGCATGCACAGGAATCAGCACATAAAGATGACCTGATTTTAATCTGTGGCAGTGTATTCCTGGTTGGAGAAGTTGCTGATTAATTACTGATAATGAGAATTGAACAATTAACTTTTACCCGGTTTATTGCAGTGATTGCCGTAGTGTTCTTTCATTTTGGCAGGACGGTCTTCCCGTTCAATATTCCCGCCCTTTCCTTTATTTGTTCTTCTGCATTTGTTGGGGTGAGTTATCTCTATATCCTTTCCGGATTTGTGATGGTTATTGCCTATCAGCAGAAATCAGCGGATAAAATTGTTCTGAAACCTTTCTTTATCAGCAGGTTTGCCAGGGTATATCCGGTGTATTTACTGGGACTGGCTATTACCTTTATCTATTTCATTATTGAAAGAAGAATGTATGAACGGGCAGATATTATGCTGAGTGTTTTTGCCTTGCAGGCCTGGGTTCCCAATTATGCATTATCCCTGAATTCACCGGGCTGGTCGGTTTCTGTTGAAATATTCTTTTATTTACTCTTCCCTTTTCTGTTCAACTATCTCTATAAAAAAGTAGTACTGAAAAGATTGATCCTTTATACTGTGTTGATTTGGATGCTGACACAGGTATTACTGAATACAGGGCTGCATACATCCTTTTATAAAGGATTCCCTTCGGCCAGTCATGACCTGCTGTATTATTTTCCCCTGATGCATTTCAATGAATTTTTGACGGGTAATATCACCGGATTTCTATTTTTAAAGTATAAAAACAACAAAATCCATCCAGGCAAATGGGTAGTGCTTCTACTCTTTATGCTTTCGGTGATAACGGTAAAATATGTTACAGTGCTTAGTAATCATGATGGTCTGCTGGCATTCCTGTTTGCTCCCATGATTTACACTTTATCCCTGCAAAAAGGATGGTTAAAAACCTTTCTGTCCCATCGTATCTTTGTCTGGGCAGGTGAAATCAGTTTTGCCATTTTTATCCTGCAAAAACCGGTATTCCTGTTTGGCAGAAAATACCTGCCCAAAATGGGTTTACAAAGTCCGGATGCTCAGTTTTATTTGCTGGTTGCCGTATTGATACTTTTGTCTTCCCTGGTTTATTTTTATTTTGAAAATCCAATACGGAAAAAAATAGTAAAACTTGCAGCAAAGTAATATCCCATAGTTACTCTTTAACAGTAAATACGAGTTTGGTGGAACTGCTGATAATTTCTTCCTTATTCATTTTCATTTTGCGGAATTCGCCTTTATTATACAGTTGTGCCTGGTCTTTATAATGCTTGCTGAACGGTATACCGGATTCTCCGGTGGGTAATATACTCAGGCTGTTTTCTATATCAGAAAAATCAATAACCCTGCGGGTGGACGGGCCCGCCACTATATGGTATTCCCCTGTTTCAGAAAAATTGCTGATCATATTATTGATGACTTCATTACTCCCTTTCATGGTAAACGGACCTACATTAAAGTATTTACGCAATGCCGCCACTTTCCCCAGCGGATGCTGATGTTCCAGGATACTCACCCGGTTCCAGGTCCAGCTACTCATATCCGGCCCTAATTGTTTCCTTAAACTCTCAAGGGTTTCCTTCAGTGTCTGTGTTAATATATCCGACCGGGTTTCCTTAATATTTTTCGTATTCACATTATCCCACCAGATGGAACTGTCTTTTTGCAGCTGACTGGCTACCAGTGATTTAACAAGATGTGTATTCAGCAATCTTTTAAAATTGGTTTCTCCCATTTCATCTTCAAAAGTATTTTTAAGGTAGAGGTAAATGAATTTGTTGTAGATGACCGGTGCCACATCATTTAAATTACTGGCACCATTCCATGCCTGTAAAATGACCAGGGCTTTTTCTTCGTCTTCTGATAATTTGGTGTGATCAATATCTTTTGCAATTTCCTGGATAAGAAACGGACTTACTGATGATGTAATATCTGTCATCATGGTACTGATGGATGCTTTATCCCAATCGTTTTTCGGTTCCAGCAGTTGTACAATTCTTTTGGCCCGGTCCTGTGGCACATAATAACCCGGGTAGAGGAAACCTGCAATAGTATCTGGCTGGTTATTGGCAGAATACACATAATGCCAGTCCGGATTTTCTGCAGAAGGGTTCTGAGAAAAATCAAGATAACCTGCTATATCATCTTTGCCGCTGGCACCATCCAGTACAAAACTCCTGCTGGCACCACTTTTATTTTTATACAATTTACCACTGGCCCACCAGCCAATATTCCCGTCTTTATCCCCATACATTACATTTAATCCGGGAGAAGCGATTAATGCCACACCGTTTTTAAAAGCTTCTTTATTAGCCGCATGGGATATCTGATAGACTGCTTCCAGTGTTTTAACCGGTTGCTGGGTATAGATCCAGGACATGGACAAAGGTGCTGCACTGCTTACCCCTTCCAGCAGGTTATTGATTACCGGGCCATGCCGGCTGATCTGTACATTCAACACCACATCAGGTTCATTTTTTACTTTAATAGTCTTTTTCAGAAGTGTATAATTCTTCCAGCCATCCGGGGTCTGGTACTGGTTGGAATCTGCAGGGTTATTCAGTTCTTTATAAAAATCAAGGTCGTCATTCTCAAACATGGTTAACCCAAAAGCATAATTGCGGTTATGGCCCAAGAGCGGGAAAGGAACACCGGCCAGGTAATACCCGTACATCTCATAGTCCGGCGTTTGAATATATGCTTCGTACCATACTGAAGGCTGGGCATAGGCAATATGCGGGTCATTGGCAAAAATAACCTTACCGTTTTTAGTCTTTTGTGGACCAACCACCCAACTGTTACTGCCAATAAAAGGTGGAACAGGGGATTGATCCAGGATTGCATTCACTGCTGCAGATACTTCGCCGTAATGGCTTTCCTTCCCTTTTGCATTTCTGATCAGGGTGGTATTGGCCGTGGGGTCAATCCCCAGGTCTTTAATATAGGCATCACCCAGTTTTTCCCTTAATTCTGTAAGTAAAGGGTCAGTTTTCTGAGCCATGGCAAAACTGAAGGACATATAGCCAAATACATTGTAAATATCTTTCAGTTCATATTTCTCCTTTTTAACACCCAATAAGGTAAACTCTATAGGCGTTACACCGTTTTCAATAAACTGGTTGACACCATCCAGGTATGCCATGGATAACTGGTAGGCTTCGCTGTTTTTATCCAGGTTCTGAATGGCTTTTTCAGAAGCTTCTTCAATACCCAGGCCTGCAAAAAACTGATCGTTTTTCAGGGCAATTTTTCCAAATAGTTCAGACAACCTGCCCGGAGCAATCCGACGCATCAGTTCCATCTGCCATAGCCGTTCCTGTGCGTGCACATAACCAAGCGCTTCCATGGCATCTTTTCGGTTTTGGGCATATATATGCGGGATACCATAATCGTCAAAATAAACAGTGGTTTCTTTAGTGATATTTTTTAGTTGTATTTTACCTTCGTAGACAGGCCTCAGGTGGTAGACATAGGCTACCAGGCTCAATGCAAATACAATCAGGATAATACCCAGGATTTTAAGAAATATTTTTACATTTTTCATTTCGGCGGCAATTATAAAGAGTGAATTTATTTGTTTCCGGCCATATAATGAAATGATTCAGAAATGATGATATTTCTTTTACAGTAAATAAGGCTCAATCTTTTACTATTCAATGCCCAAACCATCCCTATCTGCTTACCGGGGGAACTATTACGGCATAACAAAAAGAACATATTACAACTTTCGCCATCTATACCATGGGTTGTCATGGGTTTGTCTTGGGTTTAATATGGGTTTAATACCTCTATGGCAATATGAAAGTACCTGCTTGCAATATTACAGGTACAAGTGCGGAAAATAAAAAAGAAGGCAAAATAATGCAGCAAAATTAAGGATAATTCAGCCAGCCCAAACGGATCATTGCAGCATACATTCCGCCAATCTGTACCCCATGCTGGAATTTGTTCTCCTGTAACATCCTTATAAATTCTGTTTTTGAAAAACGAACCACATCAATATCTTCCAGTTCATCCGGCTGGTCCTTTCCGGATGGTTCAGCATTCCTTACTAAATAAAAGTGGGCAGTGTTGATATTTAAAGCAGGATTGGCAGCAGCTTTATAAAGGAATTCTATATCATTGGAAATATAGCCGGTTTCTTCCCGCATTTCCCGTAAAGCGGCAATAGCAGGATCTTCTCCTTTTTCAATTACCCCTCCGGGTAATTCATAGGTGGTCTGGTCAATGGGATACCGGTACTGCCTTACCATAATTATGTGTTCGTCTTTAGTAACAACAATGGTATTACAGAAATCGGGCAGTTCCACTACAAAATAGGGCTCAATAATTCTGCCATCCGGCAGTTCACAACTGTCTGCCCGGGCATGAAACCATTTGTTTTCATACACATAGCTGGTGGATAAGACCTTCCATCTGAGATCCCTCATAATTGCTGATTTAGTTATTATTGAACAATAATCCTTCCTAATTTCTGCAATGCAAAAAAAAGTGCAGTTACCTGCATGGACTGCGCAAACTGTTGTGTTTGTAACAGATTCACCAGTTCATCCATGGTAACCAGAAATGTCTCCACATCCTCTTCAACATCCAGAGGTTGCAGCGGGTCAAACTCCCCTCCCTTTGCCAGAAACATATGCATCAGGTTGGTATTGGTGGTAGGATTGGGTGAAATATGGCCCAGGTATTCGATGGTTTCAAAATGGTAGCCGGTTTCCTCCCTTAATTCCCTTGCAATGGCTACTGCTGGCGAAGCATCTGCAGCGTCTACACAACCACCCGGCAATTCTACACCTGTAATTCCCAAACCGTGACGATACATTCTTTCCAGTATTACTTTACCATCTTTAGTGATGGCCAGGGCACAGGCATAATCCGGAAAGCGGTACACATAAAAGGGCTCTATAATACTGCCATCTGGTTTCTCACAAACATCTGCCCTAACATCAATCCATTTGTCCTTCAACAACTGTTGAGATGATATTGTTTTCCAGCTGAATAACCTTGCCATTACCAGTTCTTCTGTTCACGTAAAGTAATAATATGTGCTGCATGGTGTTTACCATGCCAGGAATATAAGCCCAGTAAAAACCAGAGGCTCATTTTACGCCCGGTTTCCGGATGGATGACTTCCCTGTTAAACTGCTCATCCGTAATACTTTTCAGAAATTCATACCAACGTTTATGCAGGGCATGCAATAAGGTTATTGAAATATTGATGGGCACGGTTTCCACATCTTTTAATAATGACCATGCTTTTTCGTCGTAGGGTTTAATAGTGGGACTATCTTCTGTTATGCCCAGTTTACAGCGGATATAAGCATTCATATGGCTGTCGGCCACATGGTGCACCAACTGGTTTACAGTCCATCCTCCTTCCCTGTAAGGGGTTTGCAATTGAAACTCGTCCAGATTATGAACGGCTGATTCCAATTCTTCGGGTAAATATTTAATATCAGCCAGCCATTCCAGCTTTTGCTGTACAGAAAAGGGTTTCGGTTCAAATTTACCAATCGGATAACGGGGATCTTGTACCATAATTATAATTTAAATAATCAGTTAAATTAATATTTTTTTAAACCCATTTACTTTATTCAGCTCTCAGTTCATGGCCGGTTAACTGGATAAACACATCTTCCAGACTTGCTTTTTTCACTTCTTTCACCCGTTCAAAACCTTTGGCTACCAGGTCATCAATCAGCTGGTCGGGCGTAGCAATAGCAATGATTTTACCACTATCCACAATGGCAACCCTATCGCACAATACTTCAGCCTCATCCATATAATGCGTTGTGATGATAACGGTAGTACCGTTATCACGGATTTCTTTAATCAGTTCCCAGAGGTTTCTCCTGGCCTGTGGGTCAAGACCGGTAGTGGGTTCATCTAAAAATATGATCTTAGGGTGATTGATTAAAGTGGTGGCAATAGAAAAACGCTGTTTCTGCCCACCGCTCATTTCCTTATACTTTGATTTGGCTTTATCTCTTAAATTCACTTTATCCAATAATGCATAAGGATCTATCTTTTCATTATACAGTCCGGAAAACAAATTCAGCAATTCAATCAGATTTAATCCCGGATAGTATCCGCTGGTTTGTAACTGTACTCCAATAATCTGTTTAATATCATTGGGATGACTATCCAGGTTAAAGCCATCCACTGTAATTTCCCCGCTTGTTTTTTCCCGTAAGGTTTCTATGATTTCCAGGGTGGTGGATTTACCTGCCCCGTTGGGGCCCAGTAACCCGAATATTTCCCCTTCAATTACCTCAAAACTGATCCCTTTTACGGCTTCAAAATCGCCGTATTTTTTTTCCAGGTTCTTTACTTCTATAATAACTTTACCCATATTTAAAAATTTAATGTAAAACTTGCACCGTTGGCTGATAATCCGGTTGAAGCGGTTACACGAGACCTGGCATACCGCTGATTAAATAATTGCACTGCAATTAACAGGTTCTTCTGTCCTTCCATCATCAGGTACCCTCCAAAAATAGTACAAAGCAAACCTGATCCGGTAGCAACCCAGGCTCCTGTATGGTTGGTTTTTGTACCCGGAGTATTGCCACTGGCCAGGGTAATCACACCGTAGGCTGTTAAGACAGTTCCTGCACCCACAAAGGCATTGCCCCATATTTTGTTGGACTGGTGTTTTTGATAAAAACTGATCAGTAAATCATCATGCGTTCTGTAAAACAGTTCTCTGAATTCTTTACTACCCCTGTAAACAGTATCACGGTAAATAATAGAATTTTGTTTGGGATTAAACAGATAATTCATTTTGGAAGGGTCGAATCTTTGCTGTGCACCCAACCGGTTACTTCCTGCCAATAATACTATAAATACAATACCCAGAAACAGTTTACCGTAATTTTTCTTCATATGTTTTATTATGCTTTCTGAAATCTTTCCAGTTCTTCCATCATTTCCCTGCTGCCTATAAATAATGGACAGCGCTGGTGCATATCGGTGGGCTGAATATCCAGTATTCTTTTTTCTCCATCCGTTGCTTTGCCCCCTGCCATTTCCACAATAAAGGCAAAAGGATTGCATTCATACATCAGCCTTAATTTACCTTCCGGTTTATCCAGGGTACCGGGGTACAAAAATATGCCCCCTTTAATTAAGTTTCTGTGAATATCTGCCACCATGCTTCCCACATAACGCTGACTGTAAGGTCCACCGTCTTTCTTTTCTTTTTTCTGGCATTCATTGATATAATTCCGCACTCCAGTCTGGTATTTAAAGAAATTACCATGGTTAACAGAATACATTTTTCCGGAAGGAGGGCATTTAATATCCGGATGACTTAAACAAAACTCCCCAATTGCAGGGTCTAATGTAAAACCATTTACCCCCCTGCGGGTTCCATACACCAGCATGGTTGAAGACCCATAAACCACATAACCTGCTGCCACCTGCCTGTTACCAGCCTGCAGGAAATCTTCCTTTACACAGGGTTTACCCACTTCACTAACCCTTCGGTAAACACCAAATATTGTACCGATAGAAATATTTACATCAATATTGGAACTGCCATCCAATGGATCGAACAGTACCACATATTTACTGTTATTACTCACTTCATCATCAAAAACCACAAATTCATCCATTTCTTCACTGCCAATACCGGCACAACTGATGCCATGCTGCAATACCCCCATCATTTGGGTATTCGCATAGATGTCCAGCTTTTTAACATCTTCTCCCTGCACATTCACAGAGCCGGCATCACCCAATATATCTACCAGACCCGCTTTATTCACTTCTACATTGATTCTTTTAGCTGCCAGGCCAATATCCCTTAACAGACTACTGAGCTCTCCTGTAGCTGAAGGGAACTGTCTTAACTGAAAGATGGTAAACTCATCCAGCGTTAATATTTTTCTGTTAACAATCATAAAATGGCTTTCCGTAAAGATAACCCCTGCAGCTTAAAAAAAACTGCTTCGCTTAAAACTTACACAAATAAAACTTTGAAAAAATAACAGGGCCGGCCATCTTATATTTGCAGCCAAATCGTAACTAATTGTATGAAAGTTTTTAAGTTTGGCGGTGCCAGTGTAAATAGTGTGGAAAGAATAAGAAATCTGGGGTCTATCCTTAGGGAAGTATCCGAAAAGAGGCTGGTGGTGATTGTTTCTGCAATGGGCAAAACCACCAATGCGCTGGAAAAAGTTGCCGAAGCTTTTTTTGATAACAGAAAGGAAGAAGCATTATCCCTGTTTGAAGGGGTAAAAAAACAACATATTACTACTGCCAAATATTTACTGGTAACGCAGTTTAATGCTTGTTACCTGCAGCTGAATGACTTTTTTACAGAAGTGGAATGGTTATTACACGATAACCCGGTAAGGGAATATGATTATTATTATGACCAGATTGTATGTTCCGGGGAATTAATGAGTACTGCCATCATCAGTCACTATTTAAATGAAACAGGTATTGAGAATAAATGGATGGATGTACGCGACCTGATCAGGACAGACGATAATTTCAGGGATGCAGCAATTGACTTTACAGAATCTGCGGATAAAATCCGTCAGGCTATCCCTTCAGCTACAAATGCAATTGTTATTACACAGGGATTTATTGGATGTACAGATGAAAACGAAAGTACCACTCTTGGCAGAGAAGGAAGTGATTATACCGCAGCAGTTTTTGCTAATATACTGGATGCGGAAAATGTAACGATCTGGAAAGATGTAGAGGGGGTAATGAATGCCGATCCTAAACAATTTTCAGAAGCCACCCTGTTGGATGAACTGAGTTTTAATGAAGTAATTGAAATGGCTTATTATGGTGCACAGGTTATTCATCCGAAAACCATTAAACCCCTTCAAAACAAAGGGATCCCCTTATTGGTTAAATGTTTTCTGGATCCCAGCCTGCCTGGAACCATTATCCATCAGAGACAAAAAACGGAGATACCACCTATTTTTGTAATAAAAGATAAGCAGGTGCTGGTTCATTTGCACAGTCAGGATTTTTCATTTGTAGGCGAAAAACCAATGGCACAGTTATATGAAATATTTGCCCGTTTGAAAATGAGACCGAACCTGATACAGACCGGTGCTATATCTGTACAGATATGTATGGATGACAAGCCAGATAAAACAGACCATTTTGCTGCTGCAGCTGCAGAACTGTTTGACGTGCAGATAGAAAGGGGTTTGAGTTTGTTAACTGTACGTCATTACAATGAAGCAGTTAAAACCGAATTAACAGCTAACAGGGAAATTTTACTGGAACAAAAGACAACCAATACTTTACAGGTATTGTACCGTAAATACTAAGCGTTTTCAATATTCAGGTGTTTTCTGAGCATTTCAGTAAACTCTATTTCTTTAAATGGCTTGATCAGTACTTCATTAATACCACATTTTAAATAAGAATCCAGATCGTCATTTACAATACTGGCTGTTAAAGCTACAATTGGGATATGTGCTTTGTGATGGTCAGAGTCTTTTCTGATGGCCAGGGACAGCTGATCTCCGGTCAATTTAGGAACATTAATATCTGTTAAAACGATATCATAATTATTTTCCCTGAACAATTCCAGCGCTTTTTCACCATCTTTTGCCACATCAAACTCCATATAATACTTTTTCAGTAGCAGGGTTAATAACATGATATTCATATCGTTATCTTCTACTACCAATGCCTTCTTATTAAAATAAAACGGATTATTAGGAGTTTGCAGCTGATCAGCAACTTCAGTAGTATTTTGTATTTCGTCTGCCACCTGATAAGGGATATTTACGGTGAACAATGATCCTTTATGTAATTCACTTTGAACAGTAATAAAACCACCCTGCATTTCTGCCAGCATTTTACAGATGGGCAACCCTAATCCAGTACCTTTCACAGTACGTTTAGCATCTGCCAGATTGGAAGAACTAGCCTGGGCAAACTCTTCAAATACCATATCCAGCTGATGTTCGGGTATACCAATACCTGTATCCAGTATCTCCAGTTTTAATACAATGTCAGAATCGTTTTTCCATAAAGAACTGGCAGTTACCGTAACACTGCCTTTGTCTGTAAATTTAATGGCATTTCCGATCAAATTAAAAAGAATTTGCCTTAATCGCATTTCATCGCCCGAAACAGTGAGTCCTCCGGTGATCTGAGTATTCAGGTTTAACTGAATTCCTTTCTTCTCTGCATTGACCCTTGTAGCAAAAATAACCTGGTTAATTGTGTCTTCCAGTTTAAAAGGAAGGTTGGCCAGTTGCATTTTTCCTGCATCCAGCTTAGAATAATCCAGGATATCATTTACAGTTTGCATAAGATGGTCGGATGAAGTAAAAATAGCCTGCAGGTATTTTCTTTTTTCCGGATCATATTCATTCTTTTCAATCTGTTCTGTAAACCCGATGATAGAAGTTAAGGGAGACCGGATTTCATGGCTCATATTATTGAGGAACCTGGTTTTGGTAAGTGCCAGTTTCTCGGCTTCTTCCCTGGCTTCAATCATATTCCTTTCATACTTAAAGGTCCGGATGATATTAAATATCAGAATAATGATAATTAATACAATAATTGCAAAAGAAGCCCAGGAAATATTTTCAACTGCATCCCTTGCATTCTCTGCACTCATAATTGCCCCTTTATTCTTAATTTCATCTGAGGAAGTTTCCCTGGCAATAACTGTATTGGAAGCTTTGTTGATTTTATCAATAATGGCAAGATTAGCTTCTGCTAAATTCCTTTCCCCTTCATTCAGCTGTTGCCTGTATTTTAAATCCCTGTTCAATGCACCCTGATAGAACTGCTGGATTTCGGTGGACAACTCCCCTACTGATTGTTCCAGATTACCTTTAGAACTATCTGCAATTGTATTTTCACTACTATCGCCTTTCACAAATTTATACTGGGTATCATCCTTATTCGTAAACAATTCACCCAGCTTTTTAAAGAAGGATTTTTTCTTTTTTACTGCTTTTAAGGTATCTGTCTGTTCTATAAAATACTTTTTTAAAATAGTGGTATTGAATTTTTCTACATTATTCGGTTTATTATAAATATTAAATACACTTATATCTGTTACTTTCTGAGCAACGGAATCTTCTACAAAACTAAGCTGGGCTATAGTGGAAGAAAGCTTCATCTTTTCATCCAGAGATCTGAGGATTTCATTTACCCTTGCACTGTCTTTAGAATTACGAATGGTTTCCAGTTCCCTGACTGTTGTATCAATATGCCTTATGAACTGGTATTTATAAGTAGAATCTCCGCTGCTGAGGTATAACCTGTATTTATTTTCGGCCAGTAATAATTGTTCGTTGGTATGATGTAAAACATCAATAGTAGTATTGGATGTAGTTAAAGTATCGATGGATTGTTGCAGGGAAACCAAATTACGGGAATTCACTACATTCAGTAAGAGAATAGAAATAATGACCAGGAGGCAAATGCCTATCAGCAGGAAATTAGAACCAGAAAGCCTTAATTTTTTTAAAATTGCCATTACATACTTTTAGTATCCATTAAAATACTGGTTCAATGCACAGGGGAATTGGGTAAATAACCTTTTGAAATAACAGCTAATTATAAATCACATATTCGCCTTTCTTATTCACAGAGATTAAAGGTAATTTTTTGAACTGCTCAAAATAATCATACACTTCTTTAATCTTTGCGGCAAAATGCTGATATTCCGGATTGTCTTTTGTGGTTTTTAACAGGTATTCGAAACTTTTACTATTATTATATCTTACCGGAAACACATGTACTGGAATAAAATCATTTCCGTTCTCTTTAGCATAGGAAGCCAGTATATATAATTCCTCAATCTGATTATCCTGAATTGGAATACATCCAACCGTTATACAGGTTCCATGAATATAAATATCGCTTCCAGGTCTTAAAGAATCACTTAGTACCGCATCTGATGCATTGGGATAATTAAGACCCAATGATAAATGGTAATTACTTTTGGGATTAAACTGATTGATATAATAAAATCCCTCCGGTACCTGATAATCCCCTGAAATTCGTTTAGGCCCTAATCCACCACTTAATGCACAAACTTTATATGTTTTAAAAAGCTTGAATGCTTCCCGGTTGTTATTCCTGGCCCAAACTTCAAGTTGACTGTCATATTTAAAACTTCGAATATAAATCTGCCTGGGCGGCCATTGCAATTTTGCAACTTCAAATTGCTTTTTGAGTGTATCTTCTTTTACTTTAATTGCAAGGGCAACACGGGGGTAACTTCTTTGATTTTCTATAAAAGAAGTCTGTGCAATTGCAAATTGTACAAATAAGCATACAACAATCAGGGCCCAAAGCCTATTCATCCTTGTAAAGTTAAAATACATTATTCAGGTTTACGGTTAAAAAGTCATTAAACATTTTTATACTGAATCAGGTACAAAAATCAGGATTTTCAATGAAAATCAATGGTTACAGTCCATAACAGGTTGCAATATATCCCGATTGAGATTAAAAAAACATTAAAAAAACTAAATCCAAAGAAAACAAATTTTAGAAATAAATTCGCAGCTCATTTAAATTACCATGAAAGTAGGAATATTGGGAGGTGGTCAGTTAGGCAGAATGCTGTTACAGGCGGCAGCAAATTATGTAGTGGAAACCTATGTACTGGAAAATGATGCTGATTGCCCGGCTGCACATCTGTGCCATCATTTTACCAAAGGGGATATCCGTGATTTTGATACTGTATATGCTTTTGGAAAAAACCTGGATGCAATTACCATAGAAATTGAAAGTGTTAATGCAGAAGCACTGGAAAAGCTGGAAAAGGAAGGTGTAAGAATATATCCCAGTCCTGCTGCTTTAAAAACAATCAAAAATAAAATAGTACAGAAGCAATTTTATAAAGACCACCAGATTCCTACCTCAGACTTTATTATTACGGAGAACCTGGAATCTTTGCAGCAGAATGTTCAATTTTTACCAGCCGTTCATAAAATTGGGGAAGGAGGGTACGACGGCAGGGGCGTTCAGGTTTTGCGGAATGAAGATGAATTGGACAAAGGGTTTGATGCTCCATCTGTTTTAGAAAAACTGATTCCGGTAACAAAAGAAATAGCACTGATAGTTGCCATGAATGAAAAAGGGGAACTGGCCATTTACCCACCTGCTGAAATGATATTTGATCCGGAATTGAATCTACTGGATTATCAGGTGGCACCCTGTCAGCTTTCAGAAACAGTAGCTGCAAAAGCCGATGCCATAGCCCGGAAAGTAGTGAAAGAACTGAATAGTCCCGGACTATTTGCTATAGAATTATTTATTACTGAAAAGGAAGAAGTATTGGTAAATGAAACTGCACCCAGGGTGCATAACAGCGGGCATCATACCATTGAAGCCAACTACAGCAGCCAGTATGATATGTTATGGCGTATTATGTTACAATACCCTTTAGGTAATACTGCAGAGATTTTACCTGCAGCCATTGTTAACCTGCTGGGTGCGGAAGGTTATAATGGTACAGCCATATATCAGGGATTGCCGGAAGTGCTGGAGATGGGCAATGTATTTTTACACCTGTATGGAAAAAAACAAACCAAACCAGGGAGAAAAATGGGGCATGTAACCATTATGAGTGAAGATTACAATGAACTGATTCAAAAAGCCAAAACAATAAAAGAACTATTAAAAGTAGTTGCCTGATATTGCCTGTATATTAGTATTTATACCAAAAGAGGTTGTCAGCATTGCAGTGACAGCCTCTTTTGGTAATATTCAAATTTAATAAATAGAATCTTAAGGTTTATAAAGCCCGGTTAAAAAACTATTAAATAGGGTTGGTAATCTTTTTAACCCGCACTACATTTAAAGGTTTTAAAAAGCCAACACCCACTAAACTTTTAACCTGCAGGGCCGGTGAAGTTCCATTTGGCCCAAATTGCCGGATTTTGTCGTCATAAATCAAATCCAGGCTATAGGTAAAGGAAAAATACCGGCTTATTTTAGCGGCAAACTGATTAGTCATATACACAGCAATATTTTGAGGATGGTCCAGGTAATTAGAAAAAAGATCCAGTCTGCCTTTATAATTTACTATTTTATTAAAAGTATTTTGATAGTTGATGGAGATATAAGAACCTAATTCATATTTAGCAGACTTTCCGGTATCTACCCCATACTTTCCTTCAGAATTTAAGGTATGGTTAGTTACAATTATCCACCTGGAAGTTAAAGGAGAAAGGAAGGCAGAAAACTTGCTGGATGGCTTATAATCAAACCCTGCAGAAAGCGTAATATAGGCAGGTGCCATAAATGTGGAAGAAAAAGTCTGAACACCTCCTACATTATTGTACCCATCAAAAAATTGGGTACGGAAATCAAACAACCCGGATATATACCATTTACCGGTAGAATCCATTTTATATCCGTATTTACTTAACAAATCAACCCGGTCATCATTTTTTTGTCCGCCCCCTGAAGTTGTTTGAATATACCCTAAATTAAAATCAAAATTATTATCCCAGCTGATCCTGTCTTTTATATAATACAGGTAATAATTAAAATAAGAAGATACAGAAAGGGAAAAATTGTCGCCACCTGCAGCCCAGTTACTTAATGAACCCTGTGAAACACTCAGGTTAACCAACCCTCCTCTTTTCCAGTTCCATGCGGTGGTATCCTTATCCTTTTTAATGGTTTTGGAAGTTTCTGCTTTTAAATTATCCAGTGTCATCTGTCCAAATAATCCTATAGAAATAGTTGCAAAGAAAAGAATGAATACAAATTTTATCATCTTGTATGATTTTAATGCAAAATAATAAGCAAATGTTATTTAAAATCGTTTTGCTGTCAAATTGACACAAAAACAAAGGTTTTTGTTACTTTTGCTGTCCAAATCTCTTATCAATCAATGGAAATACTGGATTTACAATCAAAAATACAGGATGAAACAAGGCAGGGAGAGGCATTTTCGCCCTTTGCAGAGGATCCCAATGTATACCAGAAGAAATTCTTTATAGAAAGTTATGGATGCCAGATGAATTTCAGTGACAGTGAAATAGTGGCTTCTATTTTAAATACTGAAGGTTATGGGGCTACCAGAAATGTGGTGGAGGCAGACCTGATTATTTTAAATACCTGTTCCATCCGTGAAAAAGCAGAACAAACTGTACGGAAAAGATTAACGGAATTCCGTAAAATCAAAGAAAAAAAGCCCGGATTACTGGTGGGAATTCTTGGTTGCATGGCTGAACGTTTAAAATCGAAATTACTGGAGGAAGAAAAACTGGTGGATATTGTAGTGGGGCCGGATGCTTACAGGACATTGCCTGCTTTAATTGAAGAAGCGGAAACCGGACAAAAAGCGGTAAATGTATTGTTAAGCAGGGATGAAACCTATGCAGATATTGCTCCGGTAAGATTGGATAGCAATGGTGTGAGTGCATTTATATCCATTATGAGAGGCTGTAATAATATGTGCAGTTTCTGTGTGGTACCTTTTACCAGAGGAAGGGAAAGAAGCAGGGATACCCACTCTATTCTTGCAGAGGCTGTGGATTTGTTTAACAGGGGTTTTAAAGAAGTAACACTGCTGGGGCAGAATGTGGACAGTTATTACTGGATAGATGAGCAAAAAAATGAAACCGTAACCTTTGGAAAATTACTGGAGAAAGTAGCTGGCATATCCCCCACTTTAAGGGTTAGATTCAGTACGTCTCATCCCAAGGATATTACAGATGAAGTATTACAAACTATAGTACGCAATGAAAATATTTGCAGATACATTCATTTGCCCATTCAAAGTGGAAGTACCAGAATGCTGCAACTGATGAACAGAACTTATACCAGGGAATGGTATCTGGCAAAAGTGGACCGTATCCGGGAACTGATTCCTGATTGCGGGATCAGTGCTGATATTATTGCAGGTTTTTGTACAGAAACCGAGGAAGACCATCAGGATACCATCAGTGCTATGGAATATTCCAAATACGATATGAGTTATATGTTCTTTTACAGTGAAAGACCTGGTACCCTGGCAGAAAGAAGATATACAGATGATATTCCGGAAGCAGTGAAAAAAAGGCGCTTACAGGAAATTGTGGATTTACAGGGCAAACTTTCCAAAGAAAGTAACCAGCGGGATTTAGGTAAAACTTTTAAAGTGCTGATTGAGGGCGATAGTAAAAAAAGTAATACTTCCTGGATGGGCAGAAACTCGCAGAACAAGGTAATAGTTTTTGAAAAAGGAGATTATAATTTACAAAAAGGGGATTATGTGTATGTAAAAGTAAATGATTGCACACAAGCCACTTTATTGGGTGAAATAGTTACAGTTAACGCAGATTAGTTATGGATTTACAAAGTATAAAAAACAGGTTTGGCATTATTGGGAATTCACCTTCTTTAAATTTTGCACTGGATACAGCAGTGCAGGTTTCAGCCACAGATCTTACCGTATTAATTGTAGGGGAAAGCGGAGTGGGGAAAGAAGTTTTTTCACAAATCATTCATGCATTGTCCTCCCGGAAACACAATCCTTTTATAGCAGTGAACTGCGGGGCTATTCCGGAAGGTACGATTGATTCAGAATTGTTTGGACATGAGAAAGGTTCATTTACCGGAGCTGTAGACAGCAGGAAAGGTTATTTTGAAACTGTTAGCGGGGGTACCATATTTCTGGATGAAATCGGGGAAATGCCGTTGGGCACCCAGGCCAGATTGCTGAGGGTATTGGAAACCGGCGAATTTATCAGGGTAGGCTCTTCTAAAGTTCAAAAGACAGATGTAAGGGTTATTGCAGCTACCAACCGGGAATTACTGGAATTTACAGAGAAAGGGAAATTTCGCCAGGATTTATATTATCGTTTAAGTACAGTACCGATCAGGGTACCTGCATTAAGGGATAGAAAAGAAGATATTCCACTTTTGTTCAGAAAATTTGTGGTGGATTTTGCGGAAAGGTATAAAACGATACCTGTACAGCTGGATGAGGAAGCAAAAAACCTGCTGGTTAATTATCCTTTTCCGGGTAATGTTCGCGAACTTAAAAACCTGGCTGAACAAATTTCTGTACTAAGCGGACAACAATTACTGAATGCTGTAAACTTAAGAAGATTTTTACCGGAAAGAAACCAGAACAGAATGCCAGTACTGGCCCATCAGCAACCTGTACAGGGTGATTTTGCCAATGAAAGGGAAATATTGTACAAGTTGTTTTTTGACATGAAGAAAGATGTGACAGAACTGAAGAAAATGTTTGTGGAAATTTTACAAAACCCTTCTATGGCTCCACATGCCATGGATTTTACCAATGAATCTCTGATGAAGGAATACCATCCTTTGAATGGTGGAAATGAATTGCAACCCCCTGCCATTATTCAGCAGAATATACCAGGTCAGCATACCTTTAATCAGCCTGTCCAGAACAGCTTACAGCCCGTTGTTTTGCACAATGAAGATATTCAGCATCATGTGGAAGTGGAAGAGTCGTTAAACATTATGGACAAAGAAAAAGAACTGATTATTAAAGCATTGAAAAAACATAAGGGTAAACGTAAAGATGCTTCTTCAGACCTGGGTATCAGTGAACGAACACTTTACCGCAAACTGAAAGAATATGACATTGAAGACCTGTAATTATCATTGTCAGAAACCTGGAAGTTAATACTATATTGTGAATGCTTTAACCGGTCTGAAATACCATTTACAGTAATATTTAAGTACATTTAAGCGGATCTATTTTTAATTATTTTACCATGAGAAAAAGAATAAAAAATCTTTTTTTACAGACTACACTAAAAGGGAACATGCTGCTTTTAGTGAGTTGCTTAATACTATTATTCAGCACTGGCTGTGGCATTTATTCTTTCCGCGATGCTACTATAGATTATACCAAATTAAAGACTATAAAAATTGGATTTATTGATAATAAAGCCAGATATGTAAATCCGCAGCTCGGAAGTAAACTGACTGATAAAATACAATCCAAAATAGCCAGTTCTACTAAATTAAGCAGGACAAACAGTGATGATGCCAACCTGCAATTGAGCGGAACAATTACTGACTATTCTGTTTCCACTTCTGCTATTTCTTCAACGCAGGCATCTTCCAACAGGCTGACTGTTTCTGTGGATATGACGGTAAGAAATACGGTAGAAAATAAAACAGACAATTTTACGGTAACCAGGAATTACGATTATTCAGCCAATTTACAATTACAACAGGCCGAAGTTGCTTTGCTTGACGAAATAGTAAGAACTCTTACAGACGAAATTTTTAATCATCTTTTTTCTAACTGGTAATCTAGTTGTATTTTCACGATATGAATGCGGCATTAGCAAAATCTATATATTATTTAACCCAAAAGAATAATCTTGCAGATGTTACTGTAAGTGAATTGTCGCAATTAGTAAAAGACTTTCCATTTTTTGCTCCTGCCCAATTGGTTTTAGCATTAAAACTGAAGGAAGAAAACAGTTATAAACTGGACGATCAGCTTCAGAAAACAGCTTTATATTTTTCTAATCCGCAATGGCTGGATTACCAGTTTATGAACGGAGACCTTTCACAAATTCATCATCTGGGAGAGGATAAACCGGTTTCAGACAAGGACTTTGTACCTGAAATTCATACAACAGCTGTTGATACCCCTGTTATCAGCTATCCGGAACAGGAACTACCAACTATTACACCTGTTGACAAACAGTCTGATATTTATGACCCGAATCTACGGGGAAAACCATTTGATATTCCCACTGTAGAATCTGTTAAAGATATGATGTACCGGATTGATCATCCGGTGACTTCACAGCCTGACCCTCAAACAGATCAGGCAAATTTTAATCAGCATACAGAACGTCCTTCCGAAGATATTGCCCCTACCCTTGCTGCATATTCTCCAATGGATGAAGATATTCAATTGCAGAAATTATCCTCTGTTTTATCGAGCCAAATGGCAGATTTCAAAAAGCCGGTAGCGCAGGATACTAAGCTGGATTTTGAAAAAGAGCCATTTTATACCATTGATTATTTTGCGTCCCAGGGTATAAAATTTGATCCGGCCAAACAACCGGATGATAAACTAAGCCAGCAGCTGATGACTTTTACAGACTGGCTGAGGAGAATGAAAAACGTAAGCCCTAACCCGCAGGACCTTGGTACTGACCCCGAACTGGAAAATGCAATACAGGGCATTGCCAACAGTTCTAATGAAGCCAAAGAGATTATTACGGAAACAATGGCTGAAATTTTCATCAAACAGGGCAAAGTGGATAAAGCAATTCAGCTTTATATTAAATTAAGTTTTTTATATCCTGAAAAATCAACTTACTTTGCCGCCAAAATACAAGAACTAAAAGGAATGTAATATGCAAATTCTATTCGTGATACTAATTGTTTTAGCCAGTGTAGCTCTGGGTTTTGTGGTTTTGGTTCAAAATCCAAAAGGTGGCGGATTGGCAGGTAATGTAGGAGGATTAAGCAACCAGTTTATGGGTGTAAAACAAACTACCGATGTTCTGGAAAAAGGAACATGGCTTTTTGCAGGTATAATTGCCCTGCTGGCAATATTTTCCACCCTTATTTTCAAGGGTAGCACTAAAGGGCCTGATACCTCTATTTTACAAAAAGTAAATACAAATACTACAGCCCCTGCACCTGTACAAAGTGCTCCGGCAAACACAGTTCCGGTTACACCGCAACCAGCAAAATAGTGTTTTTATTAAATTTAACTACCCTGTTCCCAATGAATTTGTGAACAGGGTTTTTTGTTTTATCTTGAATTATGAAAAAACTTTTTATATACTTTTTACTATTGGTATTTTCAGGAGCAGCCTGGTTAGGCTGGTCTGTCTTTGTATCCACAACTGCATTTGAAGAAAAGACTAAATTTTTTGTAATTGAAGCAGGAGAAACTGATAAAGAACAGGTACTGAATACTCTTAGGAAAAAGTATATTATTAAAAGTACTGCTGCATTTTCCTTAATCGGGGATCAGATGCATATCTGGAATCATATTATGCCCGGTAAATATGAAGTAAACAGAGGTGAAAACTTATTAAATATTGCAAGAAAACTCAAATACGACCGGCAGGCTCAGATTAATCTGGTAATCAATAAATTAAGAATCAAAGAAGACCTTGCTAGGCTAATCAGTAAAAACTTTGAACCTGATTCTGTTGAAGTAATGAATTTTCTTTCTTCCAATGATTCCTTAAAGGATTACCATGTTGATACCAATACCGTATTTACAATGATCCTGCCGGATACCTATAAGTTTTACTGGAATGTATCCCTACGGAAAATATTTAACCGGCTGAATGATGCTAAAATCAATTACTGGAATGCAGTAAGAACAGACAAAGCTCAATCTGTCAACTTTACGCCGGAACAGGCTTATATACTGGCCTCCATAGTGGAAGAAGAAACAAATAAAGATGATGACAGGGCCAAAATTGCCAGCGTATATATGAACAGGCTAAACCGAAATATGCCCCTGCAGGCATGCCCTACCATTAAATATGCTATGAAAGATTTTACCCTTACAAGAATCTATGATAAATATTTAACTAACCCCTCTTTATATAATACTTACCGGCATAAAGGACTACCCCCGGGCCCAATCTGTACTCCTGCACCAAAAACCATTGATATTGTATTAAATGCCCCAAAAACAGATTATTTATTTTTTGTGGCCAAAGCTGATTTTAGCGGATACCATCATTTCAGTAATAATTTCCAGGAACACAGTACATATGCTAAAGCCTATCAAAAGGCATTGGATATATGGATGGCCAAAAAACAACAAAAAGAAGAAAGCCAGGATTTACCGTGACAAAGTTTGAAAGACACATATTAAAAATGCCCTTATTTGCTTTTACGATCAGAAAAAGCAAACACATTATTATTCCCGGATTTAGTGGTATACCAATTTATTATGTTATCCGTTTCTTTTTCCAGCAGATTAATAAGGTAGGTCTTAATGAAAGGGCAGCAGCCATCTCATTTAATTTAATTCAGGCATTACCAGCAGCTTTTTTGTTTGTTTTTTCAATAATTCCTTATTTACCGGAACAATTAAATATTAAAGGGCAGATATTAAATTTATTTAAAGATCTGGCCCCTACTACTCCAACCTATAAATTAATTGAAGGTCTGGTAAATGATTTGCTGAAGAAACATGTGGGTGTTTTTTCATTTGGTTTTGTATTGGTTATGTTCTATTCTTCCAATGCATTAATAGGTATTATCAGAACTTTTGACAGCTCAATTTCAGAAAAGAAAGGTTACTTTTTATATACCAGGTGGCGGGCTATAAAACTAACCCTGATCCTTATACTCTTACTGTTTGCTTCTCTTATTGCAATGATTGGTCAGGAAGAATTAGCCGGAATCCTTAAAGAAATATTTTTGATGAAACAAAAAGCATACATACCTGGATGGAATGTTTTGAGATGGCTAACAATTATTGCCCTGATCTTTTTCGGGATTTCGATTATTTATAAATATGCACCTTCCGTTAAAAAAAGATGGGATATCATTTCTCCGGGATCTATCCTGGCTACTTCACTAACACTGGCTACTACCATTTCCTTTTCATACTGGGTAACCCATTTTGGCAATTATAACAAGGTATATGGCTCTATTGGTACTATATTAATTATAATGCTGCTCTTATTTCTGAACTCAATGATTTTACTGATTGGATTTGAACTGAATGTTAGCCTTACCTTTTTGAAAGCGGAAGTGGAAAAGAAGGAAATAGCTGAAAGAGAAGCCTTGCTTAATTAAATAAAACCAGAAAGCTTTGCTTATTATTTTGAGGGTGCAATCAGTTCATTAATGGCAATCTTTAACTGTGGTTCAGGTAATTGCTGGTTATAAAACCGTTTGTATTTTTTACTTCCATTTACAAATAAGGATACGGGGATAGAGCCATCCCAGGATTTATCTATTAACGGGCAAAAATAATCTGCATTTTTCTCATCAAGGAAAATAATTCTGGAAGTATAACCCTGCTGTCTGGCAAAATTTGAAATACCAGTAGGATAATCTCTACCAAAATCAAGACTTACTAATACCAGTACTATCCCACTTTCTTTATACTCCTTAATATTTTTTTCAAACCAGGGTATTTCATGTACACAGGGTTTACACCAACTTGCCCAGAAATTTATAATCAGCGGTGAATGTACAGAATCAATAAATCTGTTCAATTCCCCTATTTTCATTTTACGGATATCCTGGGAAAAGGAAAAATGGCAAACTGCCAATGCAGCTAAAATAAATAGAGTTTTCATTTATAATTCATCATTTACATCTTCCTGAAATCCCCATTCTGCCAGCAGGCCATTCATCTGATCAGCAGGTAAAGAGGATTTAGCATAATGCCCTGCAAGTTCTTTCTGACGATAGGCTTCATAGATACTGACTGCACAGGCTACACTTATATTCAGGCTCCTGATAATACCCATCTGAGGAATAATAAAATTTCCATCTGCCAATTTCCTTACTTCCTCACTTACTCCACTATGTTCATTACCAAATATCAGGGCTATACTACCTGTAAAATCTATCGCATATAAACTTATAGCATCACTGGAAAGATGGGTGGTTAAAATTCGGTTATACCTCTGTCTTAGTTCTTTAAAACAGGCTTCAGTATCTTCATAATGATGGACAGTCAGCCACTTGGCAGCACTGCTACTGCTCCTGGCGCCAAATTTCAAATGCCGTGGAATTTTAGTATTTAAGATAAAAAGATCCTGAATTCCTACTGCATCGCAGGTGCGCATTACTGCAGAAATATTATGGGGGTCCTGAACATTTTCCATAACAACACACAGATTACTTTGACGTTGCTGCAGGACTTTTAATAATTTTTCACTTCTTTCCGGAGTCATACCAATCAATTTTATTCAATAAAGGTACTAATGCAAAAATGCTTTCATCATATAGATGAAAGCATTTTACTTGTTATTTCGATGTAAAAAGCCCATAAATAATAAAAAGTACTAGCTTTTCTCAGTACTTCTAACAGATTTACGTGTACGTGTGGTAACAGAGCTTCGTACTACAACTTCGGTAAGTTTTACATCAATTATTTCAGCAGTTTTAACTTTTACTGCCGGAACAATATTCATTTTTTTGAATCTCATTGCACTCCATACATGATCAAGAGCTACCAAACTTACGCCCTCGTAACTATTCTGTGAAAATATTTCCCAACTGCAGTCCCGGTTAAGATCACTTACAATTTTACTCGTTTGCTTGGGATAAGCAATCCAAAGCTTACTTTCACTATGCAATGCTGTAAATACCTCCCGCATAATATTATTTAACTGCGTTTGGTTTACCGCAAAAACTAAAGCAAAATCTATTTTTTTGCTTCGTAATAACGGTGTTACATTTTTTGCGTAAGATAACTTGACAAACTGCTTTTCTATAGAAGATGGTAAACCCTGAACCAGCAGGTTTTTTTCATCTTTTAATTCCAACTTTTCAAACAAACTTAAATTAGACATGCCTAAAAAGAATTTCAGGTGATGTGAATATAAAGAGCAAAGTTACTGAAAATTAGCCATTAAGCTCGCACAAACCATCAATAATTTGCGTTAAAATCCGTAATTGTACTTTAATCTAATGTTTTATTATGCTTTCATAATTGGAGTTTGCTTAAATGCAACTTTAAAACCTGCAAATTTTATCAGTCCCGCATCTTCCGCTGACGTCGGCGGTCCCTGTACCGTAGAATCGGCACTTTACTTTCAGTGCCTTTAAGTAACCTCAAAATATTTTTCTTATGCGTAAATACAACTAATACTGCAACGATGCAGGCAAAAATTTGATATAATGTCTCTTTTTCATTAAAGACAAACAATATGAGAAACATAAAAGCAACTCCTGCTAAAATAGAGCTTAAGGAAACAAATCTGGTAAAATAAAGAACAAGCAGAAATACTCCTACTGTTGTTAATGCAACACTTGGCTGAATTGCCAAAGCCATTCCAAATAAAGTAGCAACCCCTTTTCCACCTTTAAACCCTGCCCATAATGGAAAAATATGTCCGATAACAGAGGCCATGCCTAACCCAATCATAAAATTGGTCCGGTCTAATTCATCAGTTAGATAATAAGGAAGAAGTATGTATAATGAAGTGGCAATTACACCTTTTAACATATCTGCGATCATTACAAATGTGCCCCATTTGCTGCCTAATACACGATAAACATTAGTAGCACCAGCATTACCGCTGCCATAATCACGAATATCAATTCCAAAATAATATTTACTTACCCACACTGCAGTTGGTACTGATCCAATCAAATAAGCAATGATAATTAATAAAAATTCATTCATTTGGAGGTTCTTATTTTACGGAACAGCAAAGATAGTCAACCATATGAGAATACATAGCCGATAGTTAAATTTTATGAAAAACATATCGTTTTGACATAAATTGCTATCTATCAATTAATTATAGATTATTTGCATCCCGCTTGGAAAGATTGTCAGTTCCTGGAAGCAGCTTTTAATGACCTTCATTGACTAATATTTCTTAAAGTAAAGTGCAATCCAACCCTTTTTTTGTTTTGTTTCAATATGGTGCCATGCAAAAGATTTTACAGCCGAAAGAATATCAGATTCATCTTCCTGCAATAAACCGCTTAGCAGGATATCGGCACCATTATCACTATCCTTGTTTAGAGATTCAAGGTTTTGCAGAATGATATTTTTATTGATATTAGCTATTACAACCTGAAAAATACCTGCATTATTCGCAGAATCGAGTTTTACAACAGAAATATTTTTACATTGATTATTTACTATATTCTCCTTAGCATTTTCTATACACCAGTCATCATGATCACCAGCAATAATGTTTCCACCTCCTAATTTTTCTGCAAGTATGGCCAGAATTCCCGTACCTGTACCAAAATCAAAAACTGATTTACCTTTGAAATCAATATTTTTCATGAATTGCATCATCAGATATGTGGTTGCATGATGCCCAGTCCCAAAACTCATTTTTGGGGTAATCAATATTTCAAAAGCAACATTCGCAATAGGTTCATGAAAATGTGCCCGTATTCCTACAAAATCGTCTACTACTACTGGATCAAAGTTAGATTCCCAAAGTTCATTCCAGTTAGTTTCCTGTATCAGCGTTTGTGTATAAATTACCGAATATTTATTTAATATAAAATCAAGTTCAGGTTCTTTGAAATCAATTTTACTGATATAAGCTTTGAGGTTATCTTCTCCCTGTTCAAAACCGGTGAACCCGATTTCAGAAAGCTCTGCAATCAGTAATTCACTTATTTCCAAGATGATAGGAGCAATTTCGATTTCAATATATTTCATCGTATTCAATAAAAACCCCGAAATTTTCGGGGTTAGTTATTATAAATTTATACATTTTCTTCATTCTGTCCTTGCCTGTCATTAGGCCTGAAATCGGGTTTTGGCATTAATGCTTTACGGCTCAGTTTAAATTTGCCAGTACGTGGATCAATACCCATCAGTTTTACTTTTACCTTATCCCCTTCCCTGAAAATACCTTCCATGCTTTCAAGACGCTTCCAGCTGATTTCACTGATATGTAATAGTCCTTCTTTTTTGGGCAGAAACTCTACAAATGCACCAAACTCTTTGATTCCTTTAACAGTACCTTCATATACTTCATTCACCTGAGGCATTGCAGTTAATCCTTTCACCCATGCCAGTGCTTTATCCAGTCCTTCTTTGGAAACAGAGAAAATGCTCACTTCACCATAATTACCAACTTCTTCAATATTTACGGTGGTACCAGTTTCGCGTTGTATTTCCTGTATTACTTTACCACCTGGCCCGATTACAGCACCAATGAATTCTTTATCGATGATCAGTTTCTCCATTCTAGGTGTATGCGGTTTCACTTCCGGACGGTGAGCAGGAATACATTCATACATCGCATCCAGTATATGTAAACGGCCCCTGCGTGCCTGGGCTAATGCCTCTCTCATCACTTCCATGCTTAATCCGTCAACTTTAATATCCATCTGTACCCCACATATTCCATCACGTGTACCGGTTACTTTAAAATCCATATCTCCCAGATGATCTTCATCTCCCAGTATATCTGTTAAAATGGCATATTTTCCGTCAGCACGGGTAACAAGACCCATTGCAACTCCACTTACATGTTTAGGAATCGGAACACCTGCATCCATTAAGGCAAGACTACCGGCACAAACTGTAGCCATGGAAGAAGAACCATTAGATTCAAGGATATCACTCACCACCCTGGTGGTATAAGCATATTCATTTCCAGGCATCATTTGTTTTAAACTGCGCATAGCCAGATTACCATGACCTACTTCTCTTCTGCCAACCCCTCTCATCATTTTAACCTCACCGGTTGAAAAAGGAGGGAAATTATAATGCAGTATAAATTTGGCATAATCAGATTTAGCAGCTGTTTCAGTAAGCAATTGATCTAATGTTGTACCCAGGGTTACGGTGGTAAGAGATTGAGTTTCACCTCTGGTAAACAGAGCAGAACCATGTGGTCCGGGTAAAGGATCTACTTCCATAGCCAATGGCCTTACCTGGTCTAACTGGCGACCATCCAGGCGAACCCTGTCTTCCAGCATCATATTCCTGACAACTTCCCATTTCAGGTCCTCATAATACTTTTTCACTAATTTTTTATCTCCATCAGTCAATTCTTCACCAAAACTTGCAATCAATTCATCTTTTAATAAGCTATAAGCATCAGTTCTTTCAGCTTTGGATGATGCACTTTTGGAAATTGCATAGACCTTATCTTTCGCAAATGCAATCACTTTCTGGTTGATTTCTTCATTTGCAGGAGGTTTCTTATACTCTCTTTTTGCAGTAACTACTTTTTTATCCCTTAATTGCAGCTGAGCAGTAATCTGAACCCTGATGGCTTCATGTGCCAGTTGCAATGCATCTACCAGCTCTTCTTCTGAACATTCTTTTGCTTCACCTTCCACCATCATCAGGTTCTTTTCTGTAGCAGCAATCAAAAATTCAAAATCAGCTTTAGCCAATTCAGTACGGGTAGGGTTAACAACCATTTTACCATCCACTTTTGCAATCCTTACTTCACTGATAATTTCCTTGATTGGAATATCAGAAACAGCAAGAGCAGAAGAAGCGGCCAAACAAGCCAATGCATCAGGCATAACTTCAGGATCACTGGAAATTAGTGTAATCAATACCTGAACATCACACAAATAATCTTCAGGAAATAACGGACGTAATGCCCGGTCAATTAAACGGCTGGTCAGTATTTCATAATCATTAAGCCTTGCTTCCCTTTTGAAAAATGACCCGGGAATTCTACCTGCAGAAGCAAATTTTTCCTGGTAATCAACACTTAAAGGGAAAAAATCCTGTCCCTCTTTGGGATCCTTATTGGCAACAACTGTTGCTAAAATAATACAGTTTCCCTGGCGTACAGTAACAGCACCATCAGCCTGACGGGCTAATTTTCCTGTTTCAATAATCACTTCAGCACCATTTGGCAGCTGAAAACTTGATTGTATTGGTTGTGATAACATACTAAAAATGGCGTTTGAAGGCTTGCCTGGAAGGAATAATATAGGGCAAACCAATGTTTAAATTAATGCAGAATGTTATACGCAAAAAAAACTATTCCCAACCGTATGAAAAATCAGTTGGGAATAGTATTAATCATGTATATAAGTTTATTTTCTTAAACCGAGTTTTTCGATTAGAGCGCGGTAGCCGGTGAGATTATGCTTTTGTAAATAAGTAAGCAGGCGTTTACGCTGTCCTACCATTTTCATTAATCCACGCTGT
>Ga0364857_10009_pt1 | contig 87144 bp, 86 predicted proteins | sample SorcelAu500001C6_2_FD_206910 | JGI IMG/M metagenome (GOLD analysis project Ga0364857, IMG submission 206910) | Enriched cells from Trout Bog Lake Hypolimnion, Wisconsin, USA - BchlTB.Aug20.5000.01 .C6 | ecosystem: Environmental > Aquatic > Freshwater > Lake > Hypolimnion/Profundal zone | place... | reverse complement strand
GACACTGGAACGCACCTACAAAGAGATCCCTTTTGATATTGTGGACGATGTGGTGCTGGTAGATGATAACAGTCGTGATGACACTGTTGGCGAAGGAAAACGCCTTGGTATTAAGCATATCATAAAACATGAAGTAAATAAGGGCTATGGCGGCAACCAGAAAAGCTGCTACAGAAAAGCCCTGGAACTTGGCGCTGATATCGTGATCATGTTACACCCTGATTACCAATATACACCTAAGCTGATACATGCCATGTCATCAATAATAGCATTTGATGTTTACCCGGTAGTGCTGGCCTCGCGTATATTAGGCAAAGGAGCATTGAGGGGTGGTATGCCTATGTACAAATACATCTTCAACCGCTGCCTTACCTTGTTTGAAAACATTATGCTTGGACAAAAGCTGAGTGAATACCATACGGGGTACAGGGCATTCAGTGCTGATGTTATTCGCTCTATAAACTTTACGGCCAATAGTGATGATTTCGTTTTTGATAATGAAATGATCTCTCAGATATTTATGAATGGCTTTGAGATTGCGGAAGTAACCTGCCCTACCAAGTATTTTGAAGAAGCATCAAGTATTAACTTCACCAGGAGTATGAAGTATGGCAGAGGTGTATTGCGTGTATCGTTTACACATCGCTTTCAGAAATGGGGTTTGATAAAAAGCAAGCTGTACGCTAAAGAATAGTTTAATATTCCTGCCCTTTATAAAAGACCTTGAAAATAGCTTCTCCTATTTGATAAGTGATCACGTCATAGCTCAGTGACCAATGTGACAATTCTGCATTAGTAACATCGAACGTTTCACCTTCTGTGAATAAACGCAGTGTGCCGCCGGAATTAATATAAGCCAGAGAGTTATATTGAGCTACAATACCTGTAGGATAGTAACTTTCCATCTCGGTGACAGTGCCTTTGTAAAACACCTTGAGCATGCCGCCTGCAGGATCCTTATAAGCCAAAATATTATCGGCTACAGTATACTGCGGATTCATATAACCAATGGTGTGCAGTGAGTCGCCATAAAATACTTTAAAATATCCGTCGTTGGATACGAACGCGACCATATCAGTCCCTGCCTTGTATGAACTTGGCGCAAAGTCATCAATAATGAAAGTTTGTCCGTTATGAAATATTTTGAACTTACGATCATTATCAACATATGCTACAGTATTTCTACCGGCTTCAAAACCTCTTACCTGAAAATCTTCCTGGCCAATAAGAACGCCATGATAGAATATCCTGAACTGGTTAGCAAAATTATCGAAGGCAACAATGTTGTCGGAAACCTTAACATGAGAGAGTATACTATCAGGGATATAGTTTTCTACTGTTGTTATTTTACCATTATAATAAACCCTGTACTCTCCTTTATAGCTGTCAAGAAATAAGATCACACTATCGGCGATAAAATACTGATCACAAACTCCGGCAAGGTTTTTTGTTTCTCCTTTATCAAAAACATTGAGCGATTTCTGGTTGAGGAAACCAACCAGGTTATCGGTAGGAAAATAAGCATTAGTAAACCCGGCATTGACATCTTTTACACCACCGTTATAATAGATTTTGAAAGAGCGTGAGTTATCAAGATATGGAATTGCAGTACGACCAATCTTCATGCTGGTAGGAGCCATGAAGTCAATTTTATGGATCATGCCGTGATCCCATACCATTAATTCATTTTGAATATTTACAAAGGCTGCTAATGGTTGCGCAATAACGCCGGAAGCAAAACAGCAAGAAAAAAGAAGGCCTGACAAAAAAAACCGAAATATCATTTTTCAGTAGCAATGCATATAACTATCTAATAAAAAAACGTTCATAAATAGTACCAAAAATATTCCTTATGAAATACATAGTTCTTTTGTTTGTCATTTTATTCATTTGCTCCGGCAATGTTCCGGCGAAACTATTGGTTACTGCACCCGGAGGTAGTGGTGGGTCTCATGGAGGAGGTGGTGGTGGCCATAGTGGTGGTGGTCATGCGGGAGGAGGAGGTTTTCGTATAAGCAGGGGTGGCGGTGGTGGTTTTCGTGCTGGCCGTGCGCGTGGCGGTGGTGGTTTTAGCAGGACAGGCAACCGCGCTTTCCGTGCGTCATCCCGTGGTTATAGAAGGCTTCATTTGAATCTTAACATCAATTTTCAGGGCGATTGTGAAAAGAAACATGATCGTTGTGTAAAGAGGCACAAAAAAGACCCGTCAAAGTGTAAGGATTGTAGGTATCTCTGAGTAGGGTGATGTTAGCTCGAAATTGTAATAATACGTTTTGCCGTTTTTTGAAAAGGGGGCTTTTATGCAGTAACTTTGTGCCCCATATGCCTCCCGTTAACATTCTTGCTATAGAATCATCCTGCGACGAAACCAGCGCAGCTGTGATACAGAATGGAATAGTATTAAGTAATACTATTGCAACTCAAAAGGTTCATGAAAGGTATGGGGGGGTAGTGCCTGAACTTGCTTCGCGCGCTCATATGCAAAATATTGTGCCGGTTGTTGATGTGGCTTTGAAAGATGCCGGTGTAAATAAGCATGAAATTACCGCTGTTGCATTCACACGTTCTCCGGGCCTTATTGGCTCGCTATTGGTAGGAGCGTGTTTTGCAAAGTCTTTCGCACAGGCATTAGACATACCACTAATAGCAGTGCATCATATGCAGGCCCATGTGCTGGCTCATTTTATTGAGCATAAGCCTGAGTTTCCATTCCTGTGTCTTACCGTTTCGGGTGGGCATACCCAGATCGTATTATGCCGTGATTATCTGGATATGGAAGTTTTGGGACAAACAATAGATGATGCTGCCGGTGAGGCTTTTGATAAAGTGGCCAAAATGCTTGGCTTGCCTTATCCCGGCGGGCCATTGGTGGATAAGTATGCTGCTGAAGGTGACCCATTACGGTTTAAATTTCCTATGTCTGAAATGAAGGATTACGAATTTAGTTTTAGCGGCATTAAAACTTCAGTCCTTTACTTCTTACAGGCACAAAAAAAGACCGATCCGGACTTTGTTGAGAAAAACCTGAAAGATATATGCGCTTCTGTACAGTATACCATTATCAACATGCTAATGAATAAACTGCGGAAAGCAGCAAGGGAACTGCATATAAAACAAGTGGGCATTGCAGGTGGTGTGTCTGCTAATAGTGGTTTAAGAAAAGCTATAAAAGAAGAAGGGGAGAAGCATGGTTGGCAGGTATACATTCCGCGTTTTGAATACTGCACAGATAATGCAGCAATGATCGGTATCACCGGATACCATAAATACTTAAAAGGTGAGTTTACTGATATGTCTGTAACTCCTGATGCCCGGGGGGCCTGGTAATCTTCTCCAAAATGTAAATGATGAGCAATAATTACTTTCAGTTCAGGCAATTCAGGATAGAGCAGGAATTGTGTGCTATGAAGGTAACTACTGATGCCTGTATACAGGGTGCATGGACCCCCGTTTTGCCCGATGTAAAACGTGTGCTTGATGTTGGTGCAGGCACAGGGCTGCTTTCGCTTATGCTTGCACAAAGAGCAAATGAAATTATTATTGATGGTGTGGAGTTTGATAGAGACGCAGCAAGGCAGGCAACCGAGAACGTAAATGGGTCTTTATGGAAGGGCAGGATAACAATACATGAGGCTGATGCCCGAAGTTTTGCCGCCCCTGTTAAGTATGATCTGATCATTTCAAACCCGCCATTTTTTAATGATAGCTTATTGAGCAGTAAAGAAGGTAAGAATTTGGCCCGCCATACATTATCTCTTTCTTATACAGATCTTCTGAAAGTTTTGAATACTCATTTAGCCGATGATGGTTATGCATCTGTAATGCTGCCATTCCCTGAATATCAGAAATGGCAGGTATTGTTAGCACAAAATGAGTGGTTTGAATTATCAAGGTTATATGTGAAACACACTATGGCTGCACCGGCAAAAAGGGTAGTGGGCCTATTCAGTAAGAAGAAGGTTTTGACTGCAGATGAACAGGAGTTGGTCATCATGGATGATAATAATAAGTACACTAATACTTTTACTGACCTGTTATCTCCGTTTTATCTGAGCTTGTGATTGTTGCTTTTGGCCGGTTTCTTTTAAATGTAAAGAACAAACAAATCAGCATCCAGCCAATCCAACCTAAATAAAAGCCATAGTGAAAACGGCGACCTAGCAAATGATGAGAAAAGTCGTTAGTAAAATCATCATAAGTAAAGTACAGGCATGCAATGGCAATTACCAACATCACGATATGCAGCAGCCTTGCTGCGATCTTAGGCAAAGCCTTTTGTATAAATGAATGTACAATGAACAATACGAGCCATACAATATACACTGCTATTGCGCCTTGCCACCATATTTTCAGCAGGTTATATTCCTTGTAAAAAAAAGTCATACCTACTCTGCCTACCCATGATGTTTTTGAAAGCAGTATGCCGGAGATTACAGATAATACGGCTAAGAATAAAAGGAAAACTATATTTCGTTTCATTACTTCCTTCTCGGCGATTTTTTATTTGTATTTTTATTTACCGGCTTTACCCTGATATATACCAGTTTAATGTTGCTTTTGTCAGTTTGCCGTTCATCGATCTCAAAATGTTGAGTGCTTTTTATGAGCTGGCCCAGCTTTTTAAAACCATAATTGCGGGAGTCAAAATCGGGTTCTTTCTTAAGAATGAGTTTACCTACTTCGCCAAGGAAGGCCCATCCAGACTCATCAGCAAGATCACTGATACTGGATGCAATCAGCTGGATGGCTTTTTTGTCGAGGGGTTTGATCGTATTTCCGGAAGTGCTTTCTTCTTTTTTATCTTCTTCTTTCAGGTCTATTACTTTTTCAGAAAGTATCTCAATGTATATAAATTGGTCGCAGGCTGCTATAAAGGGTAGGGGAGTTTTCTTTTGTCCCATACCTATAACTTTTACACCGGCCTCGCGCAGCCTTAATGCAAGGCGTGTAAAATCACTATCACTGGATATGATACAAAAACCGTCTACCTTACCGGTATAAAGTATATCCATAGCATCTATGATCATTGCTGAGTCGGTGGCGTTTTTACCGGAAGTATAACTGTACTGCTGTATCGGCGTAATAGCATTTTCAAGCAGCACATTTTTCCAGCCGGAAACTGTTGGTTTGGTCCAGTCGCCATAAATGCGTTTGAATGTGGGTGTTCCGTATTTAGCTATTTCTTCCATCATGCCTTTTACATTACTGTAAGGCACATTATCTGCGTCTATTAAAACGGCAAACCGTAGATCGTTGAGGTTTTGCATGGTTTAGTGTATATTTCCGGTTTGTAAGGTACAAAAATAAAGTGCGCGTCTTTTATGGGTAGTTTCCAATCTTATTATACATTTTGGTTTTTCTTCATTTCAAATCTACAGTTGATCTATGTTGATTTTTTTGCGTTTTTTAAATAGTGATGCAAGCTGGTAGCGGGTTTCGGATGGTTCGTGAAAATTTATAGTTGATTTTAAATCAACTGAAAAAATGTTTGCAGTTGATTTTTTTCAGGATTTTCAGGATTTTAGGATTTTTCGGGATGAATTAACATTTAAGTTTAATGCGTAATTTTTAAATACGCAGGATGAAAAATGTTACCATAAAATTCCAAATTCCAAATTCCAAAATCCAAAATGGATGAAATAAAATCTCATTCGCATATCCAGTCGAGCAGGCACTCTGTCGGATAAAATATCACACTACTCCAGAAAAAAATCAAAACGGATTAAGTTATTGTTTTTCAATGGTTTAATACTTTTTAATGTCTCAATAATGTCACGATTTTATCACGCGTGTTTTTTATAATGTGTCGTCCTGATTTTGGTGGATCATGCGATTCTCTAGGTTTTCCAGTTGTTGTCAAAGAACTTCTTTTATGAAAGAATTTCACGCAAAGTGCGCAAAGAAAAAATATGCAAAGGCCCCATAGACATTCTGCTATTGAAGTATTTGAGTTCTCTGTTTTGACAGCAATTTAGCGAGGGAATCCCGAATCGTAACCGCAAAATTTTGGAGGATGATGGGAAATTGAAGTATCAGGTTGAATCCTGATTGGTGGGGTATTTGGTGAAAAACAGAGACTTTAATACATGTAATTTAATTTTATATGAATGATCGCAAACGAGACCATTGAGGGTCGCAAGTGAAAAGGAAATGAATTCAATAATCCGTTTAAAAAAATAATGAGTTGGCGATAACAGAATTATATTTGGATCTAATAAAAAAAATAATAGAAAAATGTTTTGGTTATCAAAAATATTTAATATTTTTCAGGCGAATAGGAAACTTATAATATTCGTAGAGGACTTTATTACTATGGAAAACAATTTGCTTTAAATGAATTAGGCAAAGATTCAGACTACCTTTGTTAAAATGGAAGATGGATGGAAACTACAAAATGAATGAATATAATTGCAAATGCATTTTTTAACTTTAAAAAAACATCTTATGAAAAAAGTGATTCACATTACGCTTGCACTCACTATTTGTATTTCAATTTTTGGCTGTGCAACCAAGTATAAACATAAAGGAATAAAGGGAGGCTATTCGGAAACCAAATTAGGCGACGATACTTATTCAGTACGATTTCAAGGCAATGGCTATTGTTCAGCCGATAAAGCAGGTGATTTTTGTCTTTTGAGATGTGCTGATCTTACCAGGGAAAATGGCTATAAATATTTTAAGGTGGTCCAAAGTGAAGAAAGGGCTCTAGCCGAGTCACAGTATGGAACGACTACTTCTGAAAAATCACGGAATCATAACACTATAAAACTTTATAAGGATAAGCCAGAAGGAGATAATGTTTATGAAGCTAAAGTTATTATTAAATCTATTAAGGAAAAATACCACGTTAAATCTATTGAAGACTAATTATTATTTGAACCATATACTATGATTATTAATTCTGTTTCTTCTAAATATTCATACCCCACATACCAGCCTTTGTATGTATGTTTGTTATTCTTACTGGCAAGCACACTTGGTTGCAGTAAAAAAGGTAACTCAATTTCTACTCCAATACCTGTTGCGCCTACGCTTGTCACTACTACTGCTTTGGCTACCAACGCAACAACAGACAGTTGTTCGGGTTATATATATAGCAATGGCGGAGCAAGCATTACTTCCTTCGGTGTAGTATGGAGTACAAGTCATAATCCAACGGTAGACTTAAGCACAATAGCCAGTTATACTTATTGGAATGGTGTTAGCAGTTTTTCAATTAACATTTCTAATTTAACAGCAAGTACAACCTATTATATTCGTTCGTATGCTACCAATTCCGCAGGAACTGGCTATGGCTCGGAGGCAAGTCTTACTACACCAATGGCAATTGGGCAAAGTTTGGGAGGTGGCATAGTTGCATATACGTTAGTATATGGCGATGCCGGTTATGATCCTAATGTCCCGCATGGTTTGATAGTTGCGCCAAGTGACCAGAGTTCGGGGGTTTCATGGTCTAATGGATCTTTTATTTTTACCGGCACATATGGCATTGCTATTGGAACCGGAAGTGCAAATACTGATAGTATAGTCGCTGCCCAAGGAGCAGGCAGTTACGCAGCATCTCTATGCAAGAACCTCAATTTAGGTGGTTATTCAGATTGGTTCCTACCGAGTAGGTATGAATTAGATGCAATATATAATAACAGGGCGACAATAGGCGCTGGTTTTGCTCCTTCCAACTATTGGAGTTCAAGCGAAATTCCTTACCCCGGCTACGGAACTCCTAACCCGCAATCGAATACCTACCAAACAGATTTTAATTATGGTGGCTCAACTACTGCCAACAAATCAAACAGCTACCATGTTCGGGCGATTAGAGCATTTTAAACTCAAAAAATATCAACCAATAAAATATTGTTGGAGTTAATGGAAACATGAGGCTGTCTCAAGTCAGAGGCAGTCTTTTTTTTATTTTGATGTTTTATGTTTTGACTTTAACCTTAACCTTTCATCTTTTATTGCATCGCTTTGGCATCTTTCAAAAACTGTTCCAGGCCAAGATCAGTTAATGGGTGCTTCAATAACCCAAGAATTGAAGATAAAGGACAGGTGCATACATCTGCACCTGCTTCAGCACAACGCACAATATGCAATGGGCTGCGGATAGATGCTGCCAGCACTTCGGTCATGAAGCCTTGTGCGTTGTATATGTTTACTATCTGTTCTATCAGTTGCACCCCATCCCAACTACTGTCATCTATACGGCCAATGAATGGTGATACAAAAGTAGCGCCGGCCTTAGCGGCAAGTATAGCTTGCCCGGCAGAAAATACAAGTGTGCAGTTGGTTTTGATATCATTATCTGTAAACCATTTTATGGCTTTAATGCCATCTTTTATCATAGGCACCTTAACTACTATATTCTTGTGGATCTTTACCAGCTTTTGGCCTTCTTCTATTATCCCTTCAAAGGTAGTGCCCAGCACTTCGGAGCTTACAGGCCCGTTTACCATTTCGCAAATTGTCCGGTAATGCTCAGTAATGGCGTCGTGGCCTTTGATGCCTTCTTTTGCCATCAGGGTAGGGTTGGTGGTTACACCGTCAAGAATACCAAGGTCGTTGGCTTCTTTTATCTGGGCAAGGTTTGCCGTATCTATAAAAAATTTCATGTTATATTGATTTCGGTGTAAAGTTAAATAAAACTTTAGCTGTAAAGGATGAAGTAATTCACTAATGTGGAAAAGATAATGTGGAAAAGAAAGGTTAGGCGCAAGTGAAAGATACAGGTACAAAAAAACGGCAAGTTACTCACATCGCACCGCTACAACCAAACGCCCTTGCTGCATTCCTGCCCTGGGGGATTCATCGGGAGCTGGCCGTATAAGACTTGCCGGGGTGCAAATGTATGTAATTTTGAATTTTAAAATCCAAGTTTATTAAAAAAATGTTTTTAACAACATTTTACAAGTCGCAGTATATAATACTTATCGCAATTGTAAACAGGTGCTTATAAGTTTTTTAGGGCATTTTTTTTGCTATGAATGAAACAGCTCAATGATTATAAAAATAGTTTATGCAATGTTTTGGCCATTGTATAAATTTCCTGTTCTGCTATCTTTGGCCTTTATTTCTCCTAATGAATATTAATACACAGATTCGCAGCTTCTTAAAAATATCATTTGAGAAAATACGCAATGAGAAATTAAAATCTAATCTACTTCAGGCGGTACCTTTTTGGATCGCTTCTCTTTTAACAGGTATCATAGCTATAGCTTATACTAAATTGTTTGCCGGAGCTGAAAGCATTACTGCTTATTTGTTGCATAACCATAAATGGTGGCTATTTCTGGTTACACCTGTTTTATTCCTTGCAGCATATGCTATAGTTAAAAAGTATGCACCCTATTCTAGGGGGAGTGGTATTCCTCAGGTTATGGCTGCCATTGATCTGGCCAATCCGAAAGACAATCATAAGGTGCCTAATCTGTTAAGTATTAAAGTTATCGTTGTTAAAATTATTTCCAGTTTGTTAATGGCTGTTGGTGGCGGTGCTATCGGTCGTGAGGGGCCTACAATACAAATTGCTGGCTCCGTATTCAGGAAAGTAAACCAATGGATACCTGACTCATGGCCTAAAATTTCTCGTCGCAATATGATCATGACGGGTGCAGCAGCCGGGTTGGCCGCAGCTTTTAATACGCCGCTAGGCGGTATCGTTTTTGCAATGGAAGAACTTACACGAACGCATATCAGGTATTATCGCACTGCCATTTTCTCAGCAGTGATTATTTCAGGTCTTACCGCACAATACTTTCTGGGGCCTTATTTGTATCTCGGATATCCCAATGTAAGCAATCTCAGCCCTTATATCTTTTTGGGGGTGATTTTTGTTGCGGTGCTTACAGGCCTGGCAGGTAGTGCTATGTGCAAACTAATGCTAGTCATTTTTCATTGGAAAAAGAGTTTTTCTGTTCGCCAAAACTGGCTTTATGTTATTGCTTGCGCATTAATAATGGTTACGATCGCTATGTTTGTAAGTTCAGAAATATTGGGGTCAGGTAAGGAATTAATGAATACCCTATTATTCTCTGCAAATAAAAGAATAGTGTGGTATACCCCTGTCTTGAGGGTTTTAGGATCAGTACTATGTTTTACAACCGGCGCTGCTGGAGGGGTATTTGCCCCGGCGTTAGGTAGTGGAGCGAGTTTAGGCGCAATGGTTGCGGGTTGGTTCAGTTTTTCTGATACCAATACCAACATTCTCATATTGTCTGGAATGGTTGGGTTGCTTACAGGTGTTACCCGTACGCCGTTTACATCCGCGATACTTGTACTCGAGATGACCAATAGCCATAATGTGATCTTTCACTTAATGCTTGCCGGTATGATAGCAAGTGTTGTATCACTGTCAATAGACAAGCACTCATTTTACGATCACCTGAAAGCCCAATACATCAGATCGCTGGAGGAGGAGGAATTTGCGGAGGAGCAGAAAAAATTACTCGCTAAAGAATAGTTTTCTTCACATCTTCCAATATATCCAGCGTTTCTTCTTTACTATTACCTTCTGCATAAACGCGCAATAGCGGCTCGGTGCCTGAAGCGCGCAACATTACCCAACCTCCGTTGTTCAGGTGGTATTTTATACCGTCTATAGATTCTGTGCGGTTGAAGCCGTATTTACCAAATTTTGTATATCCCCCATCTGCGGCTTTCTTGATAATGGCATTTTTCTTGTCGTTATCAATCGTCAGGTCATGCCGGTCATAAGAAAAATGGCCTACTATAGCATACACCTCTTCACAAAGTTCTTTAAGTGTTTTGCCCGATTTGGTCATGAATTCATAAAGCACAAGCCCGTCATAGATACCATCACGCTCCGGGATATGGCCCTTTACGGCTATGCCTCCGCTTTCTTCACCACCTACCAGCACATCATCATGCACCATGATCTCGCTGATATATTTAAAACCTATGGCAGTTACCTCGATTTGCAGCCCATAGTGTTCACAGAGTTTCTTGACACGATCAGTTACAGAAAATGCCACCACCACTTTGCCATTCATGCCCTTATACTTATGCAGGTAATGAATGAGCAGGAGTATGATATTATGTGCATCTACAAAATTACCATCGCCATCATACAAGCCTATACGGTCGGCATCGCCATCGGTAGCCAGGCCTATCTTAATTTCCGGGGTTGTGGCTACAGTATGTGCCAGTTCTTTAAGGTTTTTATCAAGTGGTTCGGGTGCCTGCCCATTAAAGCCGGGGTTATTATCACAATGTATCAATACTGCTCCGGGCAATAATCGCCGTATCACGTTTTGTCCTGCGCCATACATAGCATCATAGGCCATCTTGAAAGGCGATTTCGAAAGCGTATCGAAATCAAACTTCTCTTTCAGATAATTGACATACATATCTTCCAGGTTTATGTATTCCAACAGCCCTTTTTCTTCCCAGAATGCCAGTGATTGTGTTGGCATATCTACCTCTTCGGGTATCAAAGCCTCTACTGCTGCTATGTCTTTAGGGCTTGACGGGCCACCATGCGCCCCTTTTAGTTTGTAACCATTATAAGAAGGAGGGTTATGTGATGCGGTGATAACAACACCTTGCTGTGCTTTCAACATTAAAACACCCATGGATATCATTGGTGTGCTGATAAATCCTTTTGCCAACAATACTTTCACACCATTTGCACACAACACTTTTGCAGTGATTTCTGTAAACAGTTGCCCGCCAAAACGACAATCATGCCCCACGACTACTACAGGTTGTTTGAACTGGGGTAAAAGCCAATCAGCAAGGCCCTTGCTTACGCGGGCCACATTATAAACAGTAAAATCCTGTGCAATGATCGCACGCCAACCGTCTGTTCCGAATTTTATTTTCTCTGTTATCATCAGTGTTATTTGTGTTATTAAATGTATGGATTGTTAATTTCTGATGCGCAAATTTATAAAAACGTTTTGTACAGATAAGGTTATTTAATTTTGCAGTAAATATTATTACCATGTCCAACGTGCTTACATCGGTCAACCCCGCTACCGGAAAGGAAATAGCTACTTACGAAATACATGATGAAAAAAAGGTGGAGCGTGCCGTGTCCCAGTCCCGGAAGACTTTTGAGGAATGGAGGCAGCTGCCATTCAGCAAAAGAGCGTTTGTATTAAAAAATATTGCCAAAGAAATTCGCAGGGAGAAGGACAGATTGGTAAAGCTGGCTGTTTTGGAAATGGGAAAGCCCATACAGCAAGGGTATTATGAGGTGGAAAAATGTGCATCAACACTTGATTTTTATGCGGCTAACGGAGCGAAATTCCTTGCCGATGTAGTCGTGAAAACTGATGCCCGCAAAAGTTATGTTTCATATCAGCCCATGGGTACGGTATTAGCAATTATGCCATGGAATTTTCCTTATTGGCAGGTGTTCCGTGCATTCGCGCCTGCTGTTATGGCCGGTAATGTTATGATCCTCAAGCATGCATCTAATGTAAGTGGTTGCGCCCTCGTTATAGAAAAGCTAATACTTAATGCCGGCGCTCCGAAAGGATTGTTGCAAACTCTATTAATACCGCCGTCAAGAATCGAAAAGCTTATTGATGATCCGCGCATTGCGGCTGTTACGCTCACTGGTAGTACTGCAGCTGGCAGCAAAGTAGCGGAAGCAGCCGGCAGAAACCTAAAGAAACAAGTGCTGGAGTTGGGCGGCAGTGACGCATATGTGATACTCGAAGATGCTGATCTTGATATTGCTGTGGAAATTGCCGTGCGTGGCCGCCTGGTGAATAGCGGGCAGAGTTGTATAGCTGCGAAAAGGTTCGTTGTGGTGAAATCGGTTTATAAAGAATTCGAACGCCGTTTTACCGAAGAAATGAAAAAAGCTACCTACGGCGACCCTATGGATGAAAAAAGCAGGATAGGCCCTATGGCGCGGATAGACCTGCGTGATCAGCTACATGAGCAAGTAAAAAGCAGTATAGCAAAAGGCGCTAAATTGTTGTGCGGTGGGTTTATACCTGATGGGCCCGGGTCATATTATCCACCTACTGTGCTGAGCAAGGTAAAGAAGGGCATGCCTGCTTATGACGAAGAGTTATTTGGGCCTGCCGCTGCGATAATTGAGGCAAAAGATGAAAAAGATGCAATGCGCATTGCCAATGATACTATTTACGGCCTTGGCGGCGGGATCATTTCTAAAAACCGTGCAAAAGCCGAAAAGCTTGCTGCGCAGGAATTGCAGGCAGGCAGTTGTTTCGTAAATGATTATGTACACTCAGATCCACTCCTGCCTTTTGGTGGTATAAAACAAAGTGGGTATGGACGTGAATTAGGTAGCTTCGGGATACATGAATTCGTAAATATTAAAACCGTTTATGTGAAGTAGCCGTATATGATACTATAAACAAGCGCGATGCAGGCAAGAAAATTGAATCTTTTTTCAGGCTATTTTGTTATAGTATTCATCATTCATATTATTTTACAGCCACCTGCTCTTCATGCGCAGGTTAAATCATCAAACCACATGTACTCTTACTTAGCTTTAGGCGATTCATATACTATAGGCGAACAAGTGCCCATGCACGATAATTTTCCTTATCAAACGGTGCAACTCTTGCGCAAGCAAAATATTGATGTTGCCGATCCGGTCATCATAGCTACCACCGGCTGGACAACTGATGAACTCGCAGCATCTATCCGTGAGCATAACCTTCATGAAACATTCTCATTTGTAACGCTGCTGATAGGCGTAAACAATCAGTATCGTGGCCGGAGCATAGAAAACTATCGCGATGAGTTTCTGCAATTACTCAATCAGGCTATAGCTTTTGCAAATGGTAATGCCCTGCATGTAGTTGTTGTTTCCATACCCGATTGGGGTGTAACCCCCTTTGCTGATGGCCGTGACAGTCAGAAGATCGCAAAGGAAATTGATGAATACAACGCAGCCTGCAAAGAAATTACCCTTTCTCATAAATGCCGGTATGTAGAGATCACGGAAAGTACCCGCAACCATGGCCGGGATAAAGATTTCCTTGCGCCCGATGGATTGCACCCATCTGCAAAAGAGTATAGCCTATGGGCTGAAAAGCTGGCGTCGTTGATCCCAAAAACTTTGAAAGGGTAAAAGTTTTTCATACTATCTTGTGCCAAACCACTAGGCTCAGGGTAAATGCATAAACAGTTTCAAATAGTGCTTGGGGCTATTATTGTAGCTTTTATCGTCATAGCAGTTTACATAGTGATGCAGCAACCCAGGCCAAAACATAAATTATCTTACCTCGCACTTGGCGACTCTTATACCATAGGGTACAAGATCAGGTACGCAGATAATTATCCAAACCAGCTTGCAGAACTGCTCCGGCAGCACAAAATAGATATTTCAGATCCGTCTATCATTGCCTATCCCGGCTGGACTACGAATGATCTTGCAAAGGCTATCAATGAGAAGAAAAGCTCAGACACTTTCACATTTGTTACACTCCTTATTGGAAATAATGATATGTTCGATGGGTATAGTGTCGCTGCATATGCCACTAATTTTGAGCTGTTGCTAAGAAAGGCAATTACGTTTGCCGCAGGGCATCCGGACAGGGTTTTCGTCCTTTCGATCCCTGATATTAGCCTTACCCGTTATGCCGCCGAAAGGGATAAGAGTCAAATTGCAAAAAATATAATGTCTTATAATGCGGCAAACAGGGAAATAACAATGGCGCATAAATGCCACTATATTGATATTTCAGGCTCTCTCACAACCCATGCTAACGATTCAACTTATTACATTTCAGATTGGGCGCATCCTACTGCTAAAGGTTATTCAATATGGATTCAACAAATGGTCCCGGCTGTAGCAAATGTGTTGGGGCAATGATAACCCAGGTTTAGGTTGTCCAAACTTGCCTCTAATATCGTTTTCATTAAAACAACTTATATTTTCCTTCTCTTTCCTTGGGAAAAAAAATAATGTTATATTTGACCAAATATTCTTTATGAAATTTATGAAGTATACCCTTACTCTTTTTATTGCAGGCCTGTTACTGCTATCACAGGCTTCTCACGCTCAGGAAATGCTGATCAATACCATTGCAGGTACTGGCCTGATTGGATTCTCGGGTGATGGGGGAACTGCTACCAATGCAGATCTTTATGGCCCGCAGAATGTTACTGTAGATAATTTGGGCAACATATATTTTGTTGATTTTTACAATCTTCGCGTTCGGAAAATAGCAAACACTGGTGTGATCACAACTGTTGCCGGAAATGGATCTGGGGGGTATGTCAACGATACTACAATTGCAACAACTGTAGATTTAAACCCTGTGGCTGTAGTGGCTGATAGATATGGAAACCTCTATATATCTGACGCTGCAAATGTGATATTAAAAGTGAATTCCGTTGGTATTATTCAGAGAATTGCCGGCGATGGTGCTGCCGGTTATGCCGGCGATGGTGGCCTGGCGCTTAATGCTGAATTGAATAGTCCGCGTGGGCTTGCTGTAGACACTTTTGGAAATTTATATTTTGCTGACGCCCTTAATAACGTTGTTCGTAAAATAAACACTTCCGGCATAATAACAACCATTGCAGGCGATGATACTGCCGGGTATTTCGGTGATGATTCATTGGCCACTAAAGCTAAGTTGGATTCTCCGCTTGCAGTTGCAGTTGATTACTCTGGAAATGTATTTATCAGTGACTACAAAAATAATGTTATACGCGAGGTGCATGTTAATGACTCCATTTCTACTTATGCAGGTGTGTATTCTTTATCACCTGGTTATACAGGTGACAACGGGCCCGCCACCAGCGCTACTTTGAATGGTCCTGCCTATATTGCGGTTGACACTTTCGGCAACCTCTTTATTCCTGATGCTAACAATAATGTCATTCGTAAGGTCAATGCTGCATCCGGTATCATAACCACCGTTGCAGGTAACGGAACTTTTGGTTTCGGGGGAGATCTTGGCAATGCACTTGGGGCTAACTTGCATATCCCCTATGGTGTTGCTGTAAATGCCTCCGGTACTATATATATCGCAGACGCGAATAACGAACGGATACGTAAAGTATATAATCCATACCTGTCCGTAAAAAATGTATCTGTTAATGCCAACATTGGTGTGTATCCTAATCCTGCTTTCGGGCAGGTCACCGTTAGTGGTCTGGACCAGTCAGATAAGGTTTCTGTTTATGACTTGTTAGGCAGGCAGATAGGAAGTGGCTGGGAAGTTCCTGCGGCAGGCTCACAAAGCTTTGATATTGTATACTTGGATGCAGGAATATATCTGCTGCAGGTAAACGATGCATCAGGTAACAAAAAAGCCGTTGCCCGTTTGATAAAAGAATAGTTTATTATTTCTCATATAAAAAGAAACAGGCGGCATTTAGCCGCCTGTTTCTTTTTATATACTTATACTGTTTTCTTATCCTATTGAAACCAGTTCTATATCGAAGATCAGGTCCTGCCCGGCCAGTGGGTGGTTGGCGTCAAGCGTTACGCTATCTGCATTAACCTCAGTGATCACTACAGGGAATACATTACCTGCATTGTCACCCATTTGCAGCTCCATGCCCACTTCTGGTTTCATGTCTGCTGGAAAATCGCTGATAGGGTATTCCATTACCATATCATCATTTACTTCACCATATGCATTTGCAACAGGTATATTCACTGTTTTTTTCTCGCCTATGCTCATGCTGATCACGGCATCATCAAAGCCTTTGATCACCTGACCGCTTCCTGCGACAAACGATAATGGCTCGCGGCCCTCAGAACTATCAAAAGTGGAGCCATCTGTTAATTTACCGTGATAATGAACGTTTACTTTGTCACCTTTTTTTACTTGTTGCATACATTTAGTTTGTAATAATTAAAAATTAAGCTTGCAAGTTACATTAAATATTACCGACACAAGCAATAATATTTAGTTAAGAAATAACTGAATGGAACTGGGCAATATTTAATAGAAATGGCAGCTTACCAGCTGCCATTTCTATTAACAATAATCTAATTAATCTATTATCTAATTAACCTATTAACTTATTAACTATCTCGCCCTTCCGCCGCCGCCATTATACCTGCGCCTGTTTCCGCTATTTGCTGAGTTAAATCCGGCCACTGCATTTGGCCTGCGTACCACCTCTTTGTTCTTCGGCAGGTTTATTTGCACCTGGCCCGTTGTTGCCATCGGGTAGGGGTGGCCTTCTATTACTGGTATTTTCTGGGCAGTAAGCTTTAATATATTTCTCCAGTCCTGCATTTCCTCATCATCACAAAACGACATTGCAGTCCCACTCGCTCCTGCACGGCCTGTACGGCCTATGCGGTGCACATATGTTTCCGGCACTTCTGGTATCTCGTAATTGATCACATGGCTCAGCAGGTCTACATCTATGCCTCTCGCTGCTATATCAGTGGCAACCAGCACACGTATTTTGCCTTCTTTAAAGTTGCTTAATGCTCTTTGACGGGCATTTTGAGATTTATTACCATGTATCGCCTCGGCAGAAATATCTACTTTTTGCAGGTCTTTCACCACTTTATCAGCTCCGTGTTTGGTTCGTGTAAATACCAGTATCATTTTCATGGCCGGGTCACGGAGCACATAATTCAGCAGTTGCCTTTTGTCTTTTTTATCTACAAAGTAGACCGATTGGGTTACGGTTTCCGCAGTTGTAGCCGCCGGGGTTACTTCTACCTTTTCCGGGTTGCGGAGTATAGTATTAGAAAGTTTTTGTATTTCAGGTGGCATGGTTGCACTGAAGAAAAGTGTTTGCCTGTGCACGGGCAACTTGGCTACCACTCTTTTCACATCATGAATAAAGCCCATGTCCAGCATCCTGTCGGCCTCATCCAATACGAAAATGCTGATGTCTTTAATACTAATATGTCCCTGGTTCATCAGGTCCAGCAACCTGCCCGGTGTAGCGATAAGTATATCTACACCCCTGTGCAGTGCCTGTACTTGTGCTCCTTGCGGCACACCACCAAATATTACAGTATGTCTGATGCGCAGATTGCGGCCATAGGCTGCAAAACTCTCACCTATTTGTATAGCCAGCTCTCGGGTAGGGGTGAGTATCAGTACCTTAATATTTTTATGGGTACGCTCGGCATGTTCTGCATGCAGTATTTGTAAAATGGGTATCGCAAAAGCCGCTGTTTTGCCTGTACCGGTTTGAGCGCATCCTAGAAGATCTTTCTTTTGTAACAGGATCGGGATAGATTGCTCTTGTATTGGGGTAGGGGATTTGTAGCCCTCGGTCTCAAGTGCCTGTAATATCGGCTCTATGAGGTTTAACTCATTAAATGTCATTTGTGTTGTTTAAGATGCAAAAAAATAGTTATAACTGCCTGTGCCAATCTCCCGCATCAGCGAAGAGGAAAAGGTGTGTATCACAAGCTTGCCTGTTGTTAAGACAGGCTATTTTAAAAAGGTTGGAAACACGCGTTAAAATGCAAATGTACGATTAAATACACTTATTCGATCAATAGGTGGTTTTTAACTCCATTCTTATTTATTTTAGCATATTTTAAATTCTCACTTCCTATAATATTATTTAAATTATTGAAAACCAATTAATTAATTATAATTATTGTAAAATAACACAAATGTATGATTATTTATTTGTATTTATTTGTTGGATCTTAATTAAATAAGTAAAATAACCATGATTTTCGACAAAAATTAACTATAAAAAATACTTTCAGTATTATTCCTATTTTATTGATTATGAATAAAATAAATGATAAAATAATTACTTAAAATTAATGCACCTGACAAAATGCCACCACCTCTCTTTTTAATTCGTTTTGACAACTTGTCATGCCTGCAATTTAATTTTTTAAAAATATAAACTTAGTCTTTAGAAATTACAAAAACAATGCCCGGCTTAAAGTATTACTTTAAGCCGGGCATTGTTTAGTAGGCTCTATATTTTTTAAATCGGCAATTTAGTATTGTAATTAATTTGATGTATTTTTATAAAATGCAGAATAAAAATATTGCATATTACTCCACTCAATATCGATAGGTGTTATTGATATTTTATCTATTATTTGGTGAATATTATGATAAAATTTAAAATAAACTTATGCAATAAATCAGACAGTCACCACTCGATTTTGTATAATGTGTTGCAGTTTTATTGCAAGAGTGTGAAGCTGGGTTTTTCCATGGGCATTTCGTTCTATAAAGAAACTGGTCTCCGAAATGGTATCCACCATCTTTCCGAAATTTTCAAATGAGATATTTGTAGCAGCCAGTTTTTGCACAAATTGTGCTTCGCTTTCCGGGAGCATTGTATTTGCCTGTGGCCGGTATCTTACCCTGATGGCCTGTTCAAGAAGTTGTATTATATATTGTAAAATATTCTTCTGTTGCTCCCTGCCGGCCTTACTCCATTCATCTACCCATTTGGTGATGGCTATTCCGTTGTTTGTAAATAACGAATTAAATAACAGCCTGACTTCCGGAAAGAGGTCATTATCTGGTTGCCGCACTAATTTCAGCGCTTCTGTATAGCTCCCAAGAGCCAGTTGTGCCACCTGTGATGCCCTCACCGGGTCTGCCAGTGACCTTGTGGTCAGTGCAAGTGCAATATCTCCTGCTGCTATTGGGGCAAGTTTTACTTCTTGTGTCCTGCTCTTTATGGTTTGTAGTATATCCTCAGTATCCTCTGCCACAAATATCATTATGGTATCATGTGGTGGTTCTTCTATCATTTTCAGCAGGATATTGCCTTCTCTTCCCAGGTATTCCGGCCGCCACATCAGCAGCACCTTTCTTCCGCCTTCATATGACTTCAGGTTGAGTACATCTATTATTTCCCTGCACTCTAAGGCTGTAATATTACCTTGTTTATTTTCCGCCTCTATATGCTGTAGCCAGTCATAAGTGGTGCCATAGGGCGATTGCTGTACAAATTCCCTGAATTCCTGCATATAATGCCGGCTCATTGCTTTTTCATTTGAACTTGGTGGGATGCTTGGAAAACTGAAATGCAGATCGGCATGTTCAAGCCTGGAGACTTTGCTGCACCCCGCACATTTGCCGCATGAATCGGTAGCGGTTTTATTTTCACAAAATATATACTGCGCCAGTGCAAGCGCCATGGGTAAGCCGCCGGTACCTTCTGCTCCAGTTATCATCAACGCATGCGGGAAAACATTCTTCTCCCACATTTGCAATAGCCCGTTTTTGGCTGCCTGCTGGCCCACCACATCTTTAAAAGTCATACGCCAAAAGTAAAAGTAAAAATGGAAATCCTCTTAGCATTTTAACTTATTACCCTTTTATCTCTTTAATAGTTTTTCATTACTCCCGTACCTTTGTAACTGTATGGATCATGTTTATTCTTTGCCGCTCATTGATGTCGATAGTGAACATTGCGCACTGATCGTGGACAAGGAACTTGCAAAAATACCCGGTATAAAATCCCATAAGGTTGAAGTAAATAACCATCTCGCACTTATTGAAACTGATTCACCTGCCGAAGTTATCCCTAATGTAGTATCCGCCATTCGTGGTTTGGGTTATGGTGTCAACACCATACGCAAGTCATTTCCTGTTACTGGTATGAGCTGCTCCTCTTGCGCTTCCAGTGCAGAGCATACATTACAGTTGCAACCCGGCATGGTTAATGCTTCCGTAAACTTTGCTAACACTACCGCTTCCATCGAGTATATCCCCGGCATCGGTCATACAAATGAATTCAAAAATGCAGTCCGCTCAGCTGGTTATGATCTAATAATTGAAGAAACAGATGAGGCTAAAGAAGTGCTGGAAGAACAACAGCAACAGCATATAAAAAACTTACGCACCAATACTATTTTGTCTGTTACGTTCGCCATTCCATTGGTAATCATCGGGATGTTCTTTATGGATATACCTTATGCCAATTACATGATGTGGGTGCTTGCTACCCCAATTGTAGTATGGTTTGGTAAGCAATTCTTTATCAATGCTTTAAAGCAGGCCCGTCATCGCTCTGCAAATATGGATACACTGGTTGCATTGAGTGCGGGTACTGCTTACCTGTTCAGTGTATTCAATACAATTTACCCTCAATTCTGGACCAGCCGGCATTTGCAACCGCACGTATATTTTGAAGCTGCAGGTGTGGTTATTGCCTTCATACTATTGGGAAAAACGCTTGAAGACAACGCCAAAAGCAAAACCTCCTCTTCCATCAAAAAGCTATTAGGGCTACAGCCGCAAACTGTTATCATCGTTCATTCAGATGGACAACAAATGGAAATGCCCATAGCGCAGGTTAGGGTCGGTGACACCCTCCTGGTCCGCCCCGGCGAAAAGATCGCCGTCGATGGCACAGTCACCGAAGGTAGTTCATATATAGATGAAAGCATGATATCCGGTGAGCCAGTTGCTGTCTTAAAACAAAAAGGCGCTAAGGTATTTTCCGGCACTATAAATCAAAAAGGTAGCTTTCAATTTACTGCGGAGAAAGTGGGCAGCGATACATTATTAGCATATATCATCCGTGCAGTGCAGGAAGCGCAGGGCAGCAAAGCCCCTGTACAAAAACTTGTAGATAAGGTCGCAGGCATATTCGTACCCGTTGTTATGGGAATTGCCCTGTTGAGTTTGATCATTTGGATTGCTGTTGGTGGGCAAAGCGGTTTTACCCATGGCCTGCTCGCCATGGTAACTGTCCTTGTCATTGCCTGCCCATGTGCGCTGGGGTTGGCAACGCCCACTGCAATTATGGTTGGCATAGGCCGTGGTGCAGAAAATGGCATCCTCATCAAAGATGCGGAAAGCCTCGAGCGGGCTTATAAAATAGACAGCATTATCCTCGATAAAACAGGCACTCTAACGGAAGGTAAACCATCTGTAAACGGCATTATATGGGCGGATGGTGTCGACCAAAACAAACTTCCCCAGATCATTTTTAGTCTCGAATCAAGTTCCGAACATCCGCTAGCTGATGCTGTAAATCAATACTTTGTGAAAAATAATGTCTCTAAAGTGGCGATACGGCATTTTGAAAGCATTACCGGAAAAGGAGTCTCTGGAAATTACGAAGGTGTCACCTATTTCATTGGTAGCTACCGGTTTTTGCAAGACCATAAAATCATCTTCCCCGACTCCGTAAAACAACAAACTGATCAATGGCTGGCTGATGCCAACACCGTCATATGGTTCTCTGATGACACACATGTACTTGCCGCAATTGCCATCGCCGACAAAATAAAAGCATCCTCACCAGAAGCTATAAAACGGTTAACTGAATTAGGCATTACTACCTACATGCTCACAGGCGACAATCCCCAAACTGCCAAAGCCGTTGCGGAAAAAACAGGTATTGAACAATACAAAGCGGAAATTACCCCATCGGGTAAAGCAGATTTTATTAAACAGCTTCAATTGCAGGGGCATACCGTTGCAATGGCCGGTGATGGTATCAACGATAGCCAGGCGCTTGCTCAGGCCGATGTAAGTATTGCCATGGGCAAGGGCACAGATATTGCCATGGACGTTGCAAAAATGACCCTCATCTCCTCCGATCTCCTCAGTATACCCAAAGCCATTTCATTATCCCGGAAAACAGTGAACATTATCAGGCAAAATCTCTTCTGGGCTTTTATATATAACCTAATCGGTATCCCCATTGCTGTCGGTTTATTATATCCCGTCAACGGCTTCCTGCTAAATCCCATGATTGCAGGTGCAGCCATGGCATTAAGTTCTGTATCCGTTGTCAGCAACAGTCTCAGGCTGAAATATACTAATATCAGCAATTAGGCATTTGTTCTGTAAATTAATCGTTATGTGTTTTGTTTTAACGGAAAAAATATTAACTTGCGGAGGGTTACAATTGTTTATTATATAGCATCATAATGTTTTGCACTACATGGTTACCTGTGCTTACATTCCAGGTGTATTATTAGTATAAAATTCTCGGTAAGAGTATCAATTTATAAAACCCAAACCCAATAAAATATATATAATATGAAACAAAGATTTTTACTGTTTACTCTTATCGCAGGTATTAGTTGCCTTGTGTTTAGTTGTCCCGCAATGGGGGCCGGCCATAATGAGCACGTTCCTTCTTCCACTGCCATTACCGGCACGTTTAGCGCTTGCGTTGGCTCCACCACAACTTTGAGTGATGCCACTACTGGTGGCACTTGGACAAGCAGCAATACTGGGGTAGCTACTATTGGTACTTCAAACGGCATAGTACTCGGGATTGCAGCTGGTACCACTACTATCAGCTACATAATGACATCAAGCACAGTGACACAAGTGGTTACTATTAACGCTTTACCTAATACCGGCAGTATTTCCGGCGCATCCGGTGTTTGTCTCAGTACTTCTACAACCTTAACTGATGCCACTTCTGGTGGTACATGGAGCAGTGGCACTATTGCCGTCGCCACAGTTGGGGCTACTACAGGTAAAGTTACTGGCGTGGCAGTGGGAACGTCAAATATTACATACACTGTCACTAACACTTGCGGCACTGCTCATGCTACTTATTTAATGACCGTTTTCTCCACACCTACTATTGCTTCCATTGTTGGTTCCAGTCCTTTTTGTCAGACTACTTCTAATACTTTTATGGATGCGACTACTAATGGTGTTTGGAGCAGCAGTAACACTGCTGTTGCAACTGTTGGCAGTTCTACCGGATTGGTTACAGGAACAGGTGGCGGATCGGTTAGTATTAGTTACGTTGTTGCCTATTCCTGCGGCACTGTTACTGCTACTTATCCCGTTACCATCAACCCATTACCTGTTGAACTCCCGATCACTGGCCCCTCGGCTCTATGCCTGGGTACCTCAGGTACCTTTTCAGATGCCACAGTCGGCGATGTATGGAGCTCAAGTAATACCGCTGTCGCTACAGTGAATGCTGTTACCGGTTTCGTAACAAGTGTTTCTGCAGGTGCAACATTGATTAGTTACACAGGCACAAACGGCTGCGGCAGCACTTCTGCGATCAAAATTGTGCAGATAGATACTTTGCCTCCATCCATCGCCATTTATGGCCCTTTAACTGTTTGCCAGACGGGTACAACTGCTTTAACTGATTCTACATATTCCGGCGAAGGCGGTGTATGGAGTAGCGTTGATACGCTTCTTGCTAAGGTAAATTCAACAACTGGCCTCGTTTCAGGGATAAGTGGCGGAGCTACTACCATCTCTTTGATCCTTACTAACGCATGTGGAACCGACCATGCTTCTAGAACTATCACCATTAACCCGCTTCCATCTATCGGTGCCATATCTGGACATGACCTTGTATGTGTAAATGCTTATACTGATTTGGCAGATCCGGTTTCAGGTGGTGTATGGACTTCTGATAATCCTGCTGTTGCAACGGTAAACGCTACATTAGGCTATGTTACAGGGGTATCTTCAGGTAATGCATTGATTTCATATACAACTACTAATGCTTGTGGAAACTCTTATGCGTCCTATTCGGTTCTTGTAGATCCGTTGCCGGTGCCGGTGATTTCAGTTTCAGGAAACGTCTTTACCAGTGTGAATATTTATCCGTCTTATGAATGGATGTGGGATGGTACAATTATTATAGGTGCTACTTTCCGCTCTTATGGTGCGTCTGATACTGGTCACTATACTCTTGTAGTTACGAATGACAATGGTTGTACAGGTAGCTCTGCCGTTTATTTTTATGCAAGCAATGCTGTGAAAAATGTTACTGCTGCACAAGACATAAAAATTTACCCCAACCCTGTACAGTCTGTATTATTTATCAGCACAGCTACGCAGGTCGATGCTCAATTGTCCACTATTGAGGGTAGGGTATTGCTCAATATGAAGGATGCAAAGCAACTTGATATAAGCGCACTTCCCGGTGCTGTTTACTACCTTACCATTTATGATAGTGGTACAGGAGAATTGTTAAAAACCGAAAAAATAGTCAAAACAGGCAACTGATAATGAGTTGCATTTATCATAAAGTAAAAGAGCGCGAAACAATTAGTTTCGCGCTCTTTTACTTTTGAGTGGTAGGTAACCCCAATTCATCACTAAACGCTTATGCTCACATATGATGGGCTTCTTTTTCAGCTTTCCTTGCTTCTTTTCTCTGTTTTTTATCCAGTTTCCTTTTTTCCTTGTCCAGTTTGTCTTTCTCTTTGTCCAGTTTATCCTTCGTCTTATCCATTTTGCGCTCCTGCTCGTCGATCTTTCTTTCTTCTTTCGCTTCCTTTTTTGTTTGCACTTGTTCCTGTGCATAACAAGACAGGTTACTTAACCCTATGGCCATGATTCCAATAATGACAATTTTTTTCATAATTTTTCTTTTGCCGTGTAAGATAATGCCCAACAATACATTTTCAAAATAACAGGGTAGACAGCCCGTTGCATTCATTTTGTTTTAAGGTGCTCCGTTCTATTATTTACTTAGATTTGTACCTTGTTCTAAACAAAATAATATGCTGGATCATTCGCATCTCAAATCGCTATTTCTTCTCAACCCAGATATCACTTACCTCAACTTCGGCTCATTTGGGGCATGCCCTAAGCCCATCTTTGCCGACTACCAGGCATGGCAGCTCCTCCTTGAGTCAGAGCCGGTGCAGTATATTGCTGTTAATGGAGTTGAGTATCTCAAAAAATCCCGCGAGGCGCTTGGTGCATTCATCAATTGCGATGCAGATGACGTAGTGTTTACCACCAATCCCACCTATGCAATCAACATAATTGCCAAAAGCCTGAAGCTCACTGAAGGCGATGAGATACTCTCTACCAACCTCGAATATGGCGCGCTCGATCGCACCTGGAATTATTATTGCAATAAAAGCAAAGCAAAATATATCCGCCAGCCCATAAGTCTGCCTGTCGTTTCAAAAGAAGCCATCATCGAGCAGTTCTGGAAAGGCTACACTCCGCGCACAAAAGCCATTTTTATTTCACAGATCACCAGTAGCACCGCACTCCGCTTGCCTGTAGAAGAGATATGCGCCATGGCAAAAGAAAAAGGCCTGCTCACCATTGTAGATGGTGCCCATGTGCCCGGCCATATACCTTTAGACCTCTCTGTACTTCAGGCCGACATTTATACAGGTGCCTGTCACAAATGGATGATGGCGCCTAAAGGCTGTTCTTTTTTATACATAAAGAGGGAACTTCAGGGTCAGTTTGATCCCGTTATTATCAGTTGGGGCTATGAGGCAGCCGTGCCATCTCACTCGCGTTTTTTAGATTATCACCAGATGCAGGGTACCCGTGATTTCAGTGCATTCCTCACTGTACCAAAGACTATAGAATTTATGAAAGGGCATAATTGGCCGCAGGTTGCAGCCTCTTGCCGTGAGCTGGTTCGTAACAACTATCAGCGTTTTTGTGCGCTCCTTGGCACCAATCCCATTTGCCCCGTCTCCGGTGATTTTCTTGTCCAGATGTGCAGTATCCCCATCAACACACCGCAGCCCGAAAAACTCCAGCGCCACCTCTTCACACAATACAAAATAGAAGTACCGGTTATGCGCCTGGAACAGCAAACCTTTCTCCGTTTCTCCATCAACGCATTCAATTCCCAATCCGACCTCGACAAGCTATATAGCGCGCTGCAAGAGATTATTGCACAAAAAGAGTTGATAACAATATAGAATTTTATCCCATCAGTATACCCGCTATCGTTGCAGATAGATAAGACGCCAGTGTGCCGCACAGCAACGCGCGCATCCCCAGCTTCGCAAGCTCACCCCTGCGTTCAGGAGCTAATGCACCAATGCCGCCTACCTGCATACCTACACTGCTGAAATTGGCAAACCCGCATATAGCTATGGTTATAATGGTAAGCCCTTTTGGTGTCATCATCGGCACCGCATGTGTAGTAAGGCTTTTAAATGCTACAAATTCATTCACGGTCAGCTTCTGGCCCAGCAGTGCTGCCGCATTATTTATATCCTGCTTCGGCACTCCCATAGCCCAGGCAAACGGATAAAATATTTTGCTGAAAATAAGATCAAGGGAAAGCCCGTGATACATATGCCCCAGCATCCAGTTCACCACGGCTATCAGGGCTATAAACCCTATAAGGATCGCAATCACATTCATAGCTATCTTAAAGCCATCCATAGCCCCATGGGTTATGGCGTCTATCAGGTTGGTGTAGTTGCTTTTTACTTCAAGTTTCACACTGCCCATTGTCGGTGATACTTCTGTCTCCGGAAATACGATCTTCGATATTACCAGCGCACCCGGTGCAGCCATCAGGCTTGCCGCTATCAGGTAGTCGGCCCTCGCCCCCATATTCGCATAGACGATCAATATGCCACCCGATATGCACGCCAGGCTCCCGCTCATAGATGCCAGCAGCTCGCTTTTAGTCATTGTTGGCAGATATCCGCGTATCATTACCTGGGCTTCCACTTGCCCCACAAACGCGCTCGCCACATTGCTCAGTGCCTCAGCCCCGCTCACCCGCATCACAAAGTTCATAGCCCGTGCCACAATAGATACTATGAACTGCATCACCCTCAAATGGTATAGTAAAGCCACCAGCACACACACCAGTATTATCGTAGCTGTTATGTTAAATGCAAATACAAATACCGGTGCTGCACCATAATTTATAAGTTGCCCCCCTGCTCCGTACACCCCTATACCGCCATACACAAACCCCGCACCCTCCTTGGCAAAATCTTCCAGTTTTTGCATCCCGTGTCCTAACAATTGAAAAAAATTATTCACCGCAGGCACTTTCAGCACCAGTATTGCTATGCCCAGTTGCAGCCCCAGGCCGCTCAGCACCAGCCGCAGGTTTATCCTTTTTTTATTATTGGAGCATAGAAAGGCAATGCCCAATATCAGTACAACCCCAAATAGCCCGGTAAATCGTTCCATCAACTATAAATTCAAAAAAGATAAAACCCAATATACAAATTCCGCCATATGCTGTTCATTATCTTTCCGTGTTTTTTTGCATGGAAACAATGGTCGCTAATAACATACAGCTATCACTATTATTAAAAAAAACCAAAATTGGAATATTCTTATTGGGTAAACAATTTGCTGCTCACAAACCCACCATCGGCATTTTGGAAATGACATAGCCAGCTAATCTTTGATGATAGAAGCTGTGTCCATACAGCGTAGAGCCTCTTTTGTCGCGCGGAGCGATTCGACAAAAGTCGCCTTTCTTTGTTTCTTTCTTTGCCCCGAATGCTTTCGGGGTAAGAAAGAAAAGAGAAGAAGGTCTATGTAAAATGAGTGTTGGATTACTTGAAGGGCTAAATGGCGTTTTTTGATAGTGGGCTATTTATGAAACACTACTATTTGTTGAAAATATTAAATTTGCGCAGCATTCAGCCAACTATAAACTTATTATGAAGCAGCTACAGTTACTCATTACGCTCTTTTTGTTTTCGGTTACAGCAGTGGCGCAAAAAGCGCATACTGCCCCTAAGGCGTCTAATCCCTATGCAGCTACCGATAAAATAGCCCTCTGGCTTCCCGATTCACTCAGCAATTCAACGCAACGGATAGCCGGTTATATAACCAGCCATTTCTCAAACGACAGCGATAAAGCAAGAGCTATCTTTATTTGGGTGGCCTCCAATATTCAGTATGATATTGACAATATGTTCGCAATTAATTTCTATGAAAAAAAAGAAGAGAAGATCGCTAAGGTTTTAAAAACAAAAAAAGGGATATGTGAAAACTATGCTGCTCTCTTTAACGACGTTTGTCTGAAAAGTGGCTTGGCATCTTATGTTGTAACCGGCTATACTAAGCAAAATGGCTTTGCCGATTATATACCTCATGCCTGGTGTGCCACACAGGTAAATGGAGTTTGGTTTTTATTCGATCCCACCTGGGGCTCAGGATACGCAAGCAATGGCAAGTTTGTAAAGAAGATCAATAATGGATATTATAAAGTACCCCCTTCGCGGTTAATAAAGTCACACATACCGTTTGACCCCATGTGGGAGTTCTTAAATTACCCCGTTACCAACCAGGAATTTTACGAAGGCAAAACACAGGAGAACAGATCAAAGCCCTATTTTAGTTATAGCGATTCTATAGCCACCTACGAAAAACTTAACGAAGTAGATCAATACACAGCCGCCGCGAGGAGAATAGAAGCCAATGGTCTTAAGAATTCACTGGTTTATAATCAATTGCTGTATTTAAAAAGGTCAATTGAAATATACAATAATAAAAAACAGAATGCCACCAACAAAGCAAAAGTAGACCTGTACAACAGTGCTGTGGCTGATTATAATGAAGGTGCAAATAATTTTAGGGATTTCATTAATTACCGGAATGATCAGTTTAAGCCCACCAAACCCGATGTTGAGATACAGGCCATGCTTGACGCCGCATACAACAAGATCACAGCTGCAAATGATAAATTAAGCCAGGTGAAAGATCCTGATCCTGGCACCGCAGCCATGATGATCACTTTTCACAGGTCTATCGATGATGCCATGACGCATGTTGAAGAACAAAAGGAATGGCTGGCTAAATATTTCAGCAAAGGTAAATTTGGGCGGTCTGGTATGTTTACAAAATATACCTGGATGGGCATACCATTAAATTAAAGTAGCCTGTACACGGCGCTCATAGCGCTCCCCCCTCCTGTTTTTAGGAGGGGGATTAAGGGGGTGGTTGACACCCCCTGTGCCGGATTTGCAAATCCGGCTCTACATGGTATTTGCAATCCCTTTCTATAGCCCTCGCTCTTCCTGATGCCCCGCAGTTCAGTTAGAGCAAATAAAACCCTTTCTCCGAAAGGCATTGAACTACTACAGCTAAACACACGCCCTCAAATGCATCTTCTCTCAAGGAAGCCTTGGCGCTATCAGCCTCAACAGCCCAATATCTTAACCGCAAAGCAGTCCCCCCTTTTGGGGAGGCCGGGGTTACAACTATTCCGTATTTTTGCAAAAAGCAAAAAAAATGAAAACACTATTCATCACCATTCTTGGGGCCATAAGTCTCTCTTCCGCCTCCGCACAAACCGCTCAGAAAGACCTCGATATCACCGGTAAATACCATATTGATAAAGTGATTGCCAAAGGTAAATTCCATCTTTGGGCCACCATCTCCAATTCCTCTAAATCCGATTATAAAGATGTTGTTTACCGTGTAGAATATGTCGCCGCCGATGGCACCACAGAAGGACACAAAGACTATACCTATCATGATTATGTAGGCCCGGGCACATCAAAGAAAATAAAAGACCAGTATATCGATTGCCCTAAAGATTGTAAATCCGTAGTGCTCTCCATCGTCAGTGCCAACAAACTCGATTAATAATCAGGGAAACACTATATCTGCTCTTTCTTTAAGGCATCCGGCAACAATGCTGGATGTGGTTCCTGGTTCAGGCACAATGCTTGTTATACCAATAAAACATCAAAAATCTGCAAACTGATATTATGAACCTTTGTGCCTTCGCTTCTTTGCGGTTAAATCTTCTTACCGGAGTAAGGACTTTGATGTTTAATTGGTATTAAATGCTACTTAGATCCTTATATCACTTAATCATGCGGATCAAGGTTTTGACGAAAAACATTTACGGTTCGGGATTTCCTTCCTAATTTTATATTGGCAAGTTTCGTACTTAGATTTTTAAGTATAACTTATGAATATAAAAAATTATTATTTAATTGCCCCAAAAACAAAAATCAACTGCAAATCAACTATGAAACACCCAAGATCCTCCGAAACCCGCTACCAGACTGTATCACTATTCGAAAAAAACAAAAAAATCAACTTATATCAACTGTAGATTTTCAAAAAAACCTACGCAAATGAAAAAAATATCAACCATAACCCACAAAAAATATTGCCCATATTGCACGGATTGTGCTGGGTACTTACAACTTATAACTCACGACTTAAAAAATCATATTATAAAAAACTTGCGTGATAAAAGTGTGATATTTTCGAGATATTTTTAGGTAATAAAGAAATGATTATCAATTGATTAAGATGTTTTATAAAATTATAAAGGAAACGTGATATTTTAAAAAACAAAAAAAATGACAACACTAAAATTCAAAACAAATATTAACTGTGGCGGCTGTATTAAATCAGTAACACCAAATCTCGATAATGTGGTAGGTCATGCAAATTGGAAGGTAGATACTGATAATCCCGACAAAATATTAACAATAGAAACAGAACAGGTTTCTTCAGAAAAAATTATACAAGCCGTACAAAAAGCAGGCTTTAAAATAGAGGAGGTCAACTAATGAAAGCAATATGGAAGTGGCTCAGAAATTTTTTTAAAAAAGACTGTTGTAAATAGCCCGGGATATGTCTGATAATTTTAACCGCATGATACAGCTCGTCACCGGGTTCTTCGATACCCGCAACGATCCCGATCAGATCAGCGTCACCCCGGCTGATCGCGAAAAACTGGAAAAAATACACCCGGCCACTATGTCGGAGTATGTAGATGGTGATGGCCCGGTAGTTTGGATATTGCTCATCCCCACTACCAAAACGATCATGGATCGTTTTATTTCAGGCACCATCAGCGAGCAGCAACTCCTCAATGAAACTACTCCCGGCACAGTTTACGAAACCATCTATCTCTGCTCAGCCTCCGTCCTGCCCGAATATCGGCACAAGGGCCTCGCAAAAAAGATCAGCATTAGTGCCATAAACAGCATAAGAAAAGACCACCCTATAACCACATTATTCTACTGGCCTTTTAGCGACGATGGCAGAAACCTCGCACGATCAATAGCCAAAGAAGCGGGCTTGCCCATCCTTGAGAAAACCCAACTCACTCATCATAGTGCACAAATCAAAACAGTCGATGCGAAAAAGATGCGATAAAATTAATAACTGCTTCAATAAAAATGCCTTTGTTGATATTAACATCAACAAAGGCGAAAATAAAATGAAATATACTTCAGGAATTGCTCGGCAATTAGCTTTGAAGCAAATTAATAAACTTAACTGGCAGGTATGACAGGAGGATTAACAACAGCAGCAGTGGGAGTAATAGCAGTGGCTTTAGGTTCTTTTTTTACATTTATGGCACTGGCGCCTTTAGGCCCCATTTCCACTTCAAAAACAACTCTGTCCTTCTCCTGCACAGTTTCCGAAAGCTGGTTTACATGCACAAACACGCTTTCCTGGCTTTTTAGATCAGTAATAAAACCATATCCCTTCGCCTCATTGAAAAATGTAACCACACCCGTTCTTATCAGGTCCGCCGGATCAACAGGCGCCCGCTTTGCCACTCCTATCTGTATAGTATCAACATTTATAACTTTCTTTTTCCTGGGGTCTGGTGGTGTTGCAGTGATATTTCCATCATCATCTACATATGCCATCATAGCATCAAGTCCTTTGCCCTTGTTGTTGTTCAGCTTACGTTCTTCCCTTTTTTCCTCTTTATCTTTTCTTATCTTTTGTTTTTTCTTTTCTTTTTCCTTTTTACCCATTGTTTCCTGGCCCATACTTACAATTACATTTTTTGATTCATGCAAAGGTCGTCTTATTTTCCCACAATGGGGATTTAAAGATTATGAGCACAAAATAGCACCATATTACAATTCCCGGAATACAGTCCTGGCAAGTATTATTCGTCCGGGGTAGGGGTGCCTGCACTTTCGTCTGTATTAGGGGGAGGAGGCGTTCCTTTTCTTTTTGATGGGTCTGAGCTGTAAATATCTGTTGAATCGCAGTCGTCAAAACCCTGCGGTTGTTTAAATACCTTGTTCTGGTCGATGCCTATTTTTTTATCAGCATAAATACGCTTCATATAAAATGCCCATATAGGTAAAGCCGATGCCGCACCTTGACCAAGGTTCTCACTATGAAAACGGAATTCACGGTCATCATGTCCCACCCATACTCCCGTTATCAGTTGTGGGCAATAGCCAATGAACCAGGCATCTGATTGGTTACTGGTAGTGCCGGTTTTTCCTGCAACATCGTTTTGAATATTGTATTTAAACCTCAGACGTGCCCCTGTACCAAAGTTTACAACTCCCCGCATCATTTTCACCATTTTGAATGCAGTATTCTGATTGATTATTTCCTTCTGTTCCGGTGCAAAGTTTTTTATCAGCATTCCGTTTTTGTCTTCAATACGACTTAGGAAATATGGCTGCGTATTCATTCCTCCGGCAGGGAACATACTATATGCACCCAACATTTCGTATAAGGAAATATCCGCAACGCCAAGTGCCATTGAGGGTACTTTATCGATACGACTGGTGATACCACATTTATGAATAAAATCAGCAAATGCATCTATACCCACTTGTTTCAGCACATATAAAGCAGCATTGTTAATGGATTTTGCCAATGCGACTTTCATGGTAACTTCGGCATCATAGTCGGCTCCTTTGTCAGCATTATATGGGGCTTTCAGGGTTGGAAAATCCTGGGGCAGGGTAGAAACAATACCGCATGGTGAAAAACCATTGTCAATAGCGAAGGAATAGAGCAATGGTTTAATTGTAGAGCCAACCTGCCTTTTGGTGTTTACATTGGCATGGTCAAACTGGAAATAGGTATGGTCTATGCCGCCTACCCATGCTTTCACTTCTCCTGTAAACGGATCCATAGAGATGACAGCAGCTTGAAGGAATAGCTTCATGTATTTGATAGAATCTATCGGGCTCATTATGGTATCCATAGAATGCGCTTTATTCCATGCAAATACTTTCATTTTTATCGGTTTTTGCATCAAGGCCATAGCCTTATCATCGCTCATTTCCTGGCTTTTATATACCTGGTAGCGATCGCAGGATTTTATGGCGGCATTTATTATCGGGATTATATTGCTCTTGGTCCAGATGCTGCCATCACGGTAGCCTGATTGAGAGAGAAATGTCTTTTGCCATTCTGTAAGGTGCTCCTGTACAGCTTCTTCAGCGTAACGTTGCATACGCACATCAATGGTTGTCCATATTTTAAGGCCATCTTTGTAAAGATCATAGGGGGTGCCGTCCGGTTTTTTAATATCACGACATACTTGTTTTACCTGTTGCTCCACGATCTGGCGGAAGTAGGGGGCAAGGCCATCATTATAATCTATTTTATGGTAGTCCAGAACAGTTTCCTTTGCTTTCAGGGAGTCCATTTGTGTTTCGGTGATGTAGTTATACTTATACATTTGATCCAGAACGACATTGCGCCTTTCCTTTGACTTTTTCGGGTGGCTGCGTGGATTGAAAATTGTATTTCCTTTCAGCATGCCAATAAGTGTAGCTGCTTCATCAATAGTTACTTTATCTGGTGTTTTATAGAAAAAGGTCATTGATGCATTTCTGATTCCATAAACGTTATCACCAAATGGTACGGTATTGAGATACATGGTGATGATCTCATTTTTAGTAAGGTTACGCTCCAGTTTTACTGCCAATACCCATTCTTTCAGTTTCATGAAAGGTAGTGTAAGGAAGCTGCGGCTGGTGCGGGGGAAAAGGTTTTTGGCTAATTGTTGCGAAATAGTGCTGCCTCCGCCCGCTCTTCCTAAACGGAAGAGCACCCTTAATGTGGCGATAGGATCAATGCCGGCATGTTCATAAAAACGGTTGTCCTCGGTAGCCAGTAATGCATTGATCACATTAGGTGATATGTCGCTGTATTTGCTGTTTGACCTGTCCAGCACATAGTATCGGCCAAGCAATGTCCCATCTGCGGCATATACATCGGATGAAATGGCGCTTTGGGGATTTTCCAATTCTGCCAGTGATGGCATATAACCCACCATACCATGTTCAATGCATATGATCAGAGTGATGAAAATGACGAGCATCGAAATGAACGTGATCCATAATACACGTACTCCACGCTTTACCCGGCGCTCTTTTCCTATTGGTTTTTCAATCTCTTTTTCCAAACGTTAGTAATTAGGTCAAAAATCAAATTTACACTTCTTTTTCATCTTCTTCAGGCATCACAAAAAAGCCTGCGCTTCTTATGGGGTTTAAAAATCCAAAGAAAAGGGTGCTGAATTTTATTTTCTTGCCTGCCATTTGCAGGAATGGTTTCAAAAAGCCGTTCACATATTGTTGTTCCTGCGAGGTAAGCGTTTGCTTAGCATATTTCTTTTTGAGGTAAACATTCATAAAGCCTGTAAATGAAGTGCCTAATTTCGGGTCTACCGTATTTCGGGCATACTGCATAGGTGTATTTGTGCCGCGGAAAATACCTGTCATATGCAGGTAGTAGGTTGCTGCTTTGTAAGCCCAGTATGGCTTGTCGCCATCTGGACGTGCGTTATTATACCTTATGATGAAGTAACGTAAGATCATTTCGGGGAGCAGCAGCAATAGCAGGATCAATGCACCTATTGTGATGGCTATGGTCAATGCCAGCTTGCGGTAGGAGAATGGTACGGGTTGGGTGGCAACTTGTTGTTTTTCTTTTGGTGCAGCTACGTCTTTCCTTTTCAGATAAACCTCATCCATTGGTACGAGTGCAGGGAATTTCTTGACTACCGCCAAGCCGTTGTCGCCGGGAACGGCCTCTATCTTTTTCATTGCATCGGCATAAGAAACGGCAGTGCCTTCGTCACCTTTCTGAACTTTTTGCAGGGGTATGGCTATGCTGTCTTTAAACACTGTAGCAATTTTCATATCCATACTCACGGAAACTGGAGCGGCTAATTTGTATTCCTTGTCATGGAATACGAACTGCCTTATGGACATGACCATTGTCTTTTTAAGGGTATCCACATTTTCTACCAGGCCTTCTGCTGCCAGCCATGCTTTGGGTGGCTGCATGGGTGGTGTGCCATCGGGCTGAGGGGTGGGGCGACTCTCATTGTCATTGCCAACTGTTGTGTCGAAATCGAGCCAGCCATAGCCGGGAAAGTAGACCTGCACCCATGCATGCGCCTGATTGGCATAATACCAATACCAGCCTTTGTTTTTATCACTGCGGTCTTCGGTAAGAAAGCCGACTGCGATGCGTGACGGGATACCGAGAGAGCGCAGCATAAAGAGGGTAGCGCCGGCATAATAGGCGCAATATCCTTTATGGTTCTCATTAAGGAAGTAAATAAGACGGGATGCATTAGGTATATCAGGGATACCTGGATTGTCTGTGTATTTGTACAGGCGTTCCCCATTCTCATCCTTTGAGAGAAAGTAGTTGCGTATGGCAAGGATCTTATCTACAGGTGTATGGGCAGTATCTGTGATGCGGCGGGCGAGGTCGCCGATGATCTTAAACTTATCGCCGGACGGCATGTAGGTATAATACTTCATGAATCCGGCATCAACGCCGTTATAATCGGGCACTTCGCGTAGCACTTTGAAACGCATTTCCTGAAATGCTTTTATCTGCGGGTTCTGGACGTTATAAACAAAGTACGCGCTGTTGAGTGCAGATACATAGCTTTTGGCGCGGAACGCTGATTTGAATTCCTCACGGAAATCTTTTTCGATGGTTATGGGCTGTACGAAGTAGCCAACATTAGGAGCCAGATAAGTAGATGGCGAAAGCATTTTACTGTATACTTCTATCTCAACTGTCTGGCGGAGTTTTGAACCGAGGCTGTTGCGAATAACCGAAGAATCGACCTTGGTGGAGAAGAGCGGGATCCTGGAGGGGTCGGGCTCAAAAAGATCGTTGAAGGGGATAGTGGAATCGCGTTCGAAGGTCTCGGTGAGAGTATCGAATTTTGTGAAATAGAAAGCCGTAAGGTAAAGCGGGTTGGGTATTTCGGTATTGGGAAAGAAGTTGTCGATATGGGCGCAGAACAGCAACATCTTGTTTCGGCTTAAGGAGCTACCGAGACGTGTGTAATCATTGAGATCAAAGGTGCTGTCGGGGCGCTGGTGTAGCATATCGTTCTTCCCGAATTTGCCCCCTGCGCCGTATTCGGCCACTGCGGCCTTGATATCCTTGCGCATATTGTATATCACTGCGGATATCAGTAATGCTGCTATGATACCGAAAATAATCAAGCGTGCTGTCAGGAACCACCAGAATTTTTTCGATTTGTCTTTGTAGTTATAGATCTGTTCAGCGGTGAAAATGATATATACCGCATACAGCAACGCGGGGGTAAACGAAAGAAGAAATGCCTCAACTGTATCGACCTTTGACTTGGCAATGATGGCGATGCATGCTGTGAGTATGGCTGCCGGGATAATGATGTATCCATACCGTAACCGGGAGAAAATCCAACCGATGAGCCAGCCGGTGGTGAATAGGACAGAGAATATCAGGAAGGCTGTGGATACAAAAAACGCATCGAACTCGCCGCTTTCGTATTTGTCGAGGCCTTTGTAGGTGATGTACATGCCAAATAAAACCAGTGCGAATGTGGGTACAAACCTGAAGCGGAATGCATACACTATGGCAGCTATAGCCATGCCTGCAGCGAAATAACCTGCCTGCTGTAAAGCCCTGTTTTGCAGGATGGAATAATACTGGTTGATATTATCCAGCAGGAAGTAACTAATGGCTGCTGTAGGCAGTATTAAAAAAATAAGCCTTGCCAATAATTCATTTACAGGAGTGGCGCGTTGTATATTCATAAAAACCCCCAATCCGCCACGGCGGAAGTTGCTCGAAATTTGTAAAACAGGATAAATATAGTAGAAAAACTACAGGGATATTGTTAAAAAAATGATTTAGGAGAAATATACATGGTATGTACAAATTACCTATTTTTAAATCGAAATAATGACCATTGTATGAAGAACATGCTATTAGTTGCCTTAGCCCTTGTTATGTTATGTATTGCTCCTGCTGCACAGGCGGGGTTTGTTGTCAAGAATGCTTCATTATTTTCAGAAGCCGGGACTGCGCAGTCTAAAGTGAGTAATACCAAAACTGTGATCAGGGAGAAAAGCAGCAGCATACTTGCAAAGATCAATGACCGCATCAGTTTTTTACACCCATACCATATGTATAAAACCAATCAATGGTTTGGGATGGCTGCTATTGGCTGTGGTATAATAGGGCTTCTTGTGCCGGGTGTAAACTTGCTGGCAATATTATTTGGTGTGCTGGGCATGGGCAGAGGTTGCAGGCAGCAGGGCCTTGCTGTAACCGGTTTTGTGATGGGGGTACTCGAATTGGCACTCTTCCTGATATTACAGACGGTTTTTGTTTCTCTTATTTTACTTTAAACCCCCGGATCTCTTCCTTTTTTGTTTGCAATCGGCAGTTTGCAGTTGAGCGTGTGAGCACTTTTGCAAGTATCTTTATACATTTTCATTTTTCTTCATTTAAAAATCTACAGTAGGCTCCTTATAATATGAGTCTAACGAAAACGATTGAATTATTAACCTAAGTTTAGTCGAACAAACCAGTTTAATATTATTTGTTTCCGATGCTCTGAAAGGTATCTGATATTTTACAGATCAATATAGCCTTGCTGAGTAACCCTTTTTATTTTCCGATTAAATACTTGATGATTTTGGAAATATTTATTAGATTTGTTCTTATGCTTTATTCACGGAAAAAATATACCAAAGGGCTACGTTTTTCTTTACTTGCCTTCAGCCTTATTTTTAACCTGGTGTGTTACGGACAAGGCACCTGGGTGCCTGTGAGCAATCCGTGCCCCGGCTATGCCGATGGGGTTTCGCTGCTACTGACCGATGGTACTGTAATGGTGAAAGTATGTAACGGGGGTAATGATACCGTTGAGAATATGTGGGCCAAGCTGACGCCCGATGCACACGGTAGTTATGAGCACGGTACATGGACGATGATGAACAGGATGAACAAAACACGGCTTTTCTGTTCTTCACAGATGCTCAAGGACGGCAGGTTGTATGTAGCAGGCGGCGAATATGGCAGTGGTGATGAGAACGGAGAAACCTATGACCCACTTACAGACACCTGGAAGCTGGCAGGGCCATTGCCTTATATACCGATAACAGAAGGCCACCTGCAGATCGTTGACGGCAACTCGGTGATGCTTCCTGATGGCCGTGTGTTGCAGAATTGTGTACTGCCTACATCCAACGACAATGTTATTTTCAACCCGGTTACCGATAGTTATTCAACCGCACCGGCCTGTCTGGGCGGGGCTGATGAAGCGGCATGGTTAAAACTGCCGGATAACAGTGTATTGTTCATTGATATTTACTCGCAAAATTCTGAACGGTATATCCCATCGCTGAATGCATGGCGTCGTGATGATACTGTTCCGGTGATGTTGTATGATGTTTTCGGCTATGAATTGGGTGCGGGGTTTGTGTTGCCGGATGGGAGGGCCTTCTTTATCGGGTCTACACCTTACACTGCTTTTTATACGCCATCTGGAGATACTACCAACGGGACATGGTCGGAAGGTGCACCCATACCAGATAGCCTGGGTGGCGTAGATGCTGCTGCTGCAATGATGCCGAATGGCAAAATACTCTGTGCCTTGTCTCACCAGGCAGTACATGACACCGAATTCCTGCTCCCTGCATGGTTCTATGAATACGACTATCTCACTAATACCTTTACAGAAGTGAGCGCCTGCGCGGGTGGCGACAGTATGAATATACGCTGCTCAGAGACTGGGATGCTTGACCTGCCGGATGGCAACATACTGGTGAGCGTGCAGAACAGCAACCAGTACTATCTCTATGTGCCGGGCGGCACACCTGTGGCCTCCGGCGCGCCTGTTGTGAGCAACGTTACAACGACCCGTTGCGACACCTTTATGGCGACAGGTAAGCTTTTTAATGGTATCTCACAAGGAGCGGCCTATGGCGATGACTGGCAAATGCCTACTAATTACCCGATCATCAGGCTGGAGAATGCTGATACTGCAACCGGCGGACTGGTGTACTATGCGCGCACTTTCAACTGGAACAGCACCGGCCTTATGACCGGCAGCGCCCCCGATACTACTTATTTTACGTTGCCTGCAGGCCTGCCACATGCTACCTACAACCTCGTGGTGGTGGCAAATGGCATTGCTTCCGCCCCCATTGCATTCACGCCATGTTTTCCGGAAGGAATCTCCCAGTTGCAACAATATGGTGATAAGTTGATCAATGTATATCCCAACCCGGCCTCAGAAAGGGTAACCGTAGCATTTTCATCTGTAAACGGTGGTAACTTCGACCTGAGGCTAATGAATGTGCTGGGGCAGGAGATACTACATGTGCCGGGGCATGCGGTGGCAGGACCGACGGAACAGGTACTGGACCTGGAAGGAGTGGCTAAAGGGGTGTATAGCATTATATTGAAAATGGACAATTCCATTTACACAGCTAAACTTGTTGTAGAATAGCTGCGGTTCTAATGCGGAAAGAGGGCATTAATATTTGTTGGTTCTTTCCACAAGTTTTGTATAGCAGGGCTGATAATTTTTGAAAAAATAAACGATTTGTATATGAGCACCAGGAGCATTTGTTTTGGAATTTGGCTGGCACTGTCGGGAGTTTTTATTTCCGGGGCCGGATCTGTATATGGGCAGGTACAGCACCCTTATTACCTCCAGGCGCTCTCTGACTTCAGAATGGCACGGGCCCTGCTACTGCAACACATAGATGGTAAGCCTATGACCCATAATGAAAAAGAAGCGTTGCGGCAGATCAATGTGGTGATAAGGGAGATCAATGAAGCCTCGATAGACGGGAAGGAACCCGCCCAGCCAAAAGCACAGGGGAGTCTCCTGCAATGCGTTGAATTTTTGAATAAAGCGAAGAATGACCTCAGCCATGAAGAAGACGCCCGGTTTTCAGGTGGGCTACGCGACCGTTCTTTAAAGAATTGTGATGCCGCAATAAGATTTGTGCAGCAGGAAGGAGGGAAGTAAATGATTGAACAGTGAAATGAAAATTACAAGATATGTGGCAATTATAAGCTTGTTGTTTTTATCCTGCAATGGTGGGAATGGCAGTGCTATTGATAAAAAGAACAGCGCTGTTTCTGAAACAAACAATGTTTCGAAAGCAAATGAAAAGGTTTTACTAACCAATATAACAACTCACTTCTTTTCGGATATTTCAAAGAAGGATACCTTCAAATTAATATTGACCGGAGATTCGTTAAGGAATGCTGCGGCTCATTTTGCAATCATATCGTATAGTGGCAAACTGATCTATTATGATGAATTTGGTGGAGAAGATCTGAGTGGGATAGAAAACATTGAAAACCCTATTAAATATAAAGCGTCAATTTTTTTCAATGACAGCAATTTTGTAGCTGCCAATAAAGTGCCGGCTATTGCTACGTGTGGAGACCATGGCATTCCTGATTCGGTAAACTGGTTTGATATTCACAGTGATAAAGGTGTGATCGGGTTTCATTATTTTTTTGAAGGGGAAGTTGATGATAATTACATCGCTTGGTCAAAAAAACAACAGCGGGTTGTAGTTTACTGGCATAATAATGATTGAGGGTTTTTTATTTTTTCCGGTGGAGGATGATGTGGGTTGTGGGCGTTACAAACGCCATACCGTATGATCCGCATTGCTAATGCGGACCAGTAGGAACATTGCAAAAATATTTTTAGCTTTAGTTTGTTGAATACCATCGGAAATGTAATTTTATCACTACTTCCAGAGGCCCTTCGGAACATCCGGAACAGCGTATGTAAAAATTTATCAATACATTTTTAGAACTCATTGAAAAAATAAAACCATTTATTATGGAAGATGCAAACCTAAATAAAGAAGTTCAGGAAAGTGGGGACGCAAAAAAAGAGGTTATTCCAGATAATGAGACCGAGACCGGTAAATTAAATACAGAAGGGCTTCAATTGGGTACGCATAAGAGTCACCGCTTAAATATGATTACTGCATTTGTTAATGGAGCTGGAGTCGGACTTTTATTAGGCGCCCTGGTAGGGCTTTCCATTTCACCTGTTGTAAGTGGGGTAATTGGAACCATATCAGGATTGCTTGCAGTTCTTCTCGGCCTTAATGAAAAATATTTGAGCCCTGTGAAGAGCATACGTATCGGGGCATTTGGGTTTTCCTGCGTGGCTGGAATTTTGTTGGGTATTTATATCAGAACCAACAATGCAATGATGCCCGACCGAGAAAAAATGCTGAATGATTATATGAAAGTTGGATTTTCAAAACAAGTGGCTTTAGATTTTATTGTATACCGGGAATTCAACATGATACCCGCAGATTGGAAAAACGGAACAAAACCTCCTACAGGCCAGCCAGGAAATGAGGCTCAGGTACCACAGGACCCAAAGGATGCAGAAAACCAATCGGGTACTGATCCGAAAAGGAAAACCAATCTGTCTACAGCTGGAGGCAATGGTACAGAAAATGTTTCGAATAGCACCCCCTCCTTTGTATTTGCATCTGCGAACGAGACCGGTGCTGATCGGAAAAGTGTTTTATATTCTTCTGAAGTTGAAGCGTCCGATTGTGACTTGCTCAATAATGCCGATACCGGTCAGGATATGGCCGAGATTATCAATACGTTTGATATGGCTGGAGGCTCCTGGCGGGAATTAGAGAAGAATATGGTACTGGCCAAATTGCCCGGGAAAATATTTGTGAATTCGATATTAGCTATTCGCGATTGTTTTTGTGCATCTGATAAAAGAACAGGCAAGATAAAGGTAACCTATAACCTAAAGCTTAATGACGCGGAAAATACCCAAACCCTGAACCAAATAGAAGCTCTCATAACTCCGAAGGATAATATACTTTTTACAATTAAACAGCAGGTCAGTAATAAAATTCCTATAAACTACCGGAAGCAAGTATATATAGCAGTCATCAAAACATTTTGTCATGAATAAGTTTCGATTTTTTTTTTACTTTTCTTTCTCATTTTCATTCCTGCATTTTCACAGGCACAATTTAATTCCGACCTGGCCCGTAAATCTATTGTGCGCATCTATGTAAGGGTTCCGGGAGAAAGCAAACAAAATGTCTGCACAGGTTTTATGTGGAAAGAGACAAACCATATAATAACTTCATTGCATGGTATGAAAGTCGGTGCGAAAATTACAGTTGTTTATCCGGGCAAAGAACTAAGGCCTGCAAAAATAGTGAGGCTAATAAAGGATCCCGACCTGGTGATGCTTGAAACATATAATTCGGATGGTAGCCCATTGAGCCTGAAAACTGAGGCTATACCCTTGACCGGTTTTGCAACCTCAACTAAAAATGATTTGCTCCATGCTTTGGGATTTTGGTCAGATGCTGCATCCTCACAAGTTATTGATATAAAACATGCCGACTTTGATCCCGAAAAGCTGGATGGCATTTTACCTGAACAATATAAAAAACAAATTATCGAGATGACCTTTCCGTCCATTTACGACCCTATTTATGGGCTGAATGGAGGAAGCCTTTTACCGGGTTTTTCGGGAAGCCCTGTATTTAATTCCAATGGCAACCTCGTTTCCGTTGGTGACGGAGGAATTGAGGCGGGGGCGCTGAATGTTTCATGGAGCATACCTGCTTCCAATCTTGACAGGCTAAGTGCTTCAAACGATACTGTATTGCCTTCCACTATCACCCACGTTCCATTTTTGTATTCGGCTGAAGTATCAATCCCGGTTGACAGCGTTCCAACTAATTATTATAAATTTTTTCAGCGGGATGATATCTCATTGTACCAGATAAAGACCAGGACCTATGAGCAAATGAAAAAGACGGCCTGGGATACTTTTTTTGTGAAAGATTTAGAAAGATGCCTCAAGTTTAACATAGAAAAGATCCATTATGATAGTTTAAATTTTGATGTCTATCAAAACCCCGGCGGAGGCACTGCTGAAAACCCTGGTTTTGTTGTAATAATTCCTGCTCGCACAAATTTTTATAACGATACAGCTTCTCATTGTATCGGGGTGGACCTGAAAAAAGACACTGCCATGAAAAATTTTGGTTTATATTATTTTAAGGTAAAAAATGAGGGAAAGCCCAAAAAAGATGTACGCAAGGCATTAGATGAAAAGTTTGGTAAAATATGTGGCGGATTCAAGGCTCCAGGGTTAGTTATTTATACTTTTGAAAAAGGGTCAAAAAACATGTATCGAAAGAGTCAATCTGCTGGTGGATGGCAGCGTGATCAGTTTTCGACCGACGGTAATTCACACTATATCAGGAACGGAAAAGAATATACACTGACTGTCGCCGTAACTTATGTATATAATAAGGATGAAATTTTTTGCACGGTTATAACCGAACAGCGCGATGTTGCGCTTCAAAACTGGTCTAGCTTGAAAGACAATAATTCCGTATTAGATTCATGGATGTATATTTGTGAAAAACAAATATATGAACCCAATAGCGATTTTTTAAGAACTACTGTTATTCTGAATAGTGTTCTAGTGTTTACAGCAATAAACAATGCTTACTGATTTTTCACGGGCTTTGTTTGTGAAGCGTTGGCACTCGTTAGTACTCGAACCAATTAGAATTGAAAATCAAGGAGTTTTAAGCAAGTTGTAAGTTGTGAAATAAGTAAAAGCCGCTATAGTAACGGCTTTTACTTATTTATGAACCCTTTGGGACCCGAATCCAATACCTGAATATTAAGCTTTTAATCCCACTGGTATCTTACAAATTTCCTCTTTTGGCTTGCTCACGTTCAATTGCCTCAAATAGTGCTTTAAAGTTGCCTGCACCGAAACTTTGTGCGCCTTTGCGCTGTATGATCTCGAAGAAGAGGGTGGGGCGGTCTTCTACGGGTTTAGTGAACAGTTGGAGGAGGTAGCCTTCTTCATCACAATCCACGAGGATGCCGAGCTCCTGGAGTGGTGCGATGTCTTCGTCTATCTTGCCTACACGCGTTGGCAGCTCTTCATAATATGCATTTGGCGGTGCGCTGAGGAACTCCACTCCTCGTGCCTTGAGTTCGCGCACTGTGGCCACGATATCATTGGTGGCAATGGCGACGTGCTGCACGCCTTCGCCCTCATAATAGTCGAGGTATTCTTCTATCTGTGATTTTTTCTTTCCTTCGGCAGGCTCATTGATGGGGAACTTTACAAAGCCATTGCCATTGCTCATCACCTTGCTCATGAGTGCAGAATACTCGGTATTGATCTGTTTATCATCGAAAGAGAGGATGTTTACAAAGCCCATAACGTCTTCATACCACTTGATAGTGGGGTTCATGCGGTTCCAGCCCACATTGCCCACGCAATGGTCTATATATAGCAGGCCGGTTTCCGTAGGGTTGTAATCGCTTTTCCACTCTTTGTAGCCGGGAAGGAATACGCCTTTGTAATTTTTGCGCTCTACAAAAAGGTGTACGGTTTCGCCATAAGTATAGATGCCACTCATGCGCACTTCGCCATGCTCATCGGTAAGTGTTTTTGGCTCCATGTATGAGCGGGCGCCACGCTTGATGGTCTCTTCGTAAGATTTGTAGGCATCATCGACCCAGAGGGCAAGCATCTTAACGCCATCGCCATGCTTTTTTATGTGCTCTGCGTATGGGTGAGTGGAGTTGAGTGGTGTTGTGAGCACGAGGCGGATCTTGCCCTGCTTTAACACATATGATGCCACATCGCGCACCCCGGTTTCGGGGCCTGCATAGGCGAGTGACTGGAAGCCAAAGGCTGTTTTATAAAAATGGGCGGCCTGTTTGGCATTGCCTACGTAAAATTCTACATGGTCTGTCCCGTTTATAGGGAGGAAGTCTTTTGCCAGGGTCATTTTCTGGCTGGTGGTCATTGTTGCCATTTTTTATAATTGTTAATTGTTAATGGTAAATTATTAAAGGTAATTGGGTAGCGGTTACTCAATCCAACTATAAACGTATTTGTCATCTTCAATTCCCAGTGCATCTTTCGTAAGTATGAGGGGATGGAAGGTGTCAACCATAACAGCGAGTTCTTTAGTTTCTTTTGCCCCTATGCTTTTTTCCACCGATCCGGGGTGCGGGCCGTGTGGTATACCAGCGGGGTGGAGGGTGATCATCCCACGCTCTACGTGTTTGCGGCTCATAAAATCACCATCTACATAGTAGAGTACCTCATCGCTGTCTATATTGCTGTGGTTATATGGAGCAGGGATAGCTTGGGGGTGATAATCGAACAGGCGTGGTACGAAAGAGCATACCACAAAGTTGTTTGCATCGAAAGTCTGGTGCACGGGTGGTGGCTGGTGTACGCGGCCGGTTATGGGCTCGAAATCATGAATGCTGAGCGCATAAGGATATTCACAGCCATCCCAACCTATGACATCAAAAGGATGATGGCCATACCATATGGGGTAAAGGAAACCTTTCTTTTTGACCTGAATAAGGTATTCGCCTTTTTTGTCGATCGTCTGGAGATCGGTTGGCAAACGAAGATCGCGTTCGCAAAACGGGGCGTGTTCGAGCAACTGGCCGTACTTACTGAGATAGCGTTTAGGAAATACGATGGGGCTGAAAGATTCAATAATGAAGAGGCGGTTATTTTCATTTTCGAACTCGATCTGGTAAATGGTGCCACGGGGAACTACCACGTAATCGCCATAGCCAAAAGGTATTTGGCCGTACTGGGTTTTGAGGGTTCCTTTTCCTTCGTGGATAAACAGTATCTCATCGGTATCGGCGTTTTTATAAAAAATATTGTCTGTCAGGCCTTTTGTGGGGGCTGCGAGTGTGAGCTGGACATCGTTATTGAACAGGACCGTTTTCCGGCTTTTCAGATAATCGGCATCGGGAGTTACCTTAAAGCCTTGGAAACTGCGGTGTTTCAGAATATTGGGCGAAGCGGCAACGGGTGCAATGTTGACCGGTTCTTCGGCTTTAATGATCTGGGTTGGAGGGTGGGTATGGTATAGTAAAGAAGAGTTGGAAGAAAAACCTTCAGTGCTGAAAAGTTGTTCAGAATATAAAGAGCCATCCGGCTTTCGGAACTGGGTATGACGTTTAGGGGGAATATTCCCTAATGAATGATAATGAGGCATGAGATGTTTATTTATTCAAAATTACAAAGAAATGTATAATTGAGATGGATTTCAGGAAGTGATGTTATCGATATACATCCTTTCTGTTGCCAATATGTCTGATCTCCACAATATATATAACATCATCTACAGAATATATAATACGATAATCTCCTACCCGCACCCGCCACAGATTTTCGTTATAGCCTTCTAATTTTTTACAACCATTTGGCCGTGGTTCATCAGAGAGGGTTTGCATTTTAGCATATATCTTTCCAATGGCATCTTTAGGGAACATACGCAATTCTTTACCGGCAACTTTGCTGATAATTACCTGGTATTTTTTCATAAAAGCCCTTCCTGCTTTAATTGTTTTCCCAACTCTTCAAGTGTTATTTTTTCATCTGATTTGCGTGCTTCGGCTATTATTGTATCCATCAAGTCTTCCAACTCGATTTCACCAATAATAGCAACTTCTGCTAGGTCTAGTTGGACATAACGCTTATGATGTGTCTCATCCATTAAAAAACTTACTCCTTTCATTGGTGGAATGTTTATTTATTCAAAATTACAAATTTATTGGTTCATAGGTTTAAACTTATCCTTATGCGGCATAGTCAACTTTTATGTTATAAATAGTCTTTTGTTATCTTGCACGCGTTTTCAATCATATATAGAATATAAATGGGCAAAAGGAGTTATGTGTTATGTGCAATTTTATGCCTGCTTACTGATGTAAGTATTGCGGTTGCCCAGGAGAAGGTTTTACATTATTCCAAGAAGGAAATAATGGTGCCAATGAGGGATGGCGCAAAATTGTTTACGCGTATTTATACTCCGGATAGTGTAACAAGGCCATTGCCTATACTGATCATGCGGTCGCCATATAGCGATTGGAACATTGGTGTGGCGAGCCCGGAGAAAGACTCCTATGTGAAAAACATGGCTAAGGATGGGTACATATTTGTATACCAGAACATCAGGGGCAAACAGAAAAGTGAGGGTGAATTTATCATGGAAGGGGCATTTGATAAATATGACAAAAAAGCAATTGACGAGGCCTCTGACACATATGACCTGATAGACTGGTTATTGAAAAATATACCCAATAACAATGGGAAAGTAGGGCAGCTGGGAATTTCTTATCCCGGCGAGTTAACGCTAATAAGCGCGGTGAAACCCCATCCGGCATTAAAAGCCGCATCGCCGCAGGGGACAGTGGGCGATTTTTTCCTGGGTGATGATTTCTTTCATAACGGGGCTTTCAGGCTGGCATTTGCTTTTGAGTATTCGTTCAGCGAAGAAGCGGCGAAGGGGGATACCTCTTTCCCATTTAACATGTGGGATCTGTATGACTGGTATCTTGACCTTGGGCCGATAGCGAACGTAAATAAAAAATATTTTCATGGGGATATACCTACCTGGAACGACTTCGTGAAGCATCCGAATTATGACCATTACTGGAGCGATAAGGCACCATTGAAATATTCTGATACGCCGCTGGTGCCGATACTGCATGTGGGTGGCTACTGGGACCAGGAGAACATGAACGGCCCGGAGGCATTGTATTCCAAGATGGAAAAATACGACACTAAACACAATAATTACATTGTTTTAGGCCCATGGTGCCATGGACAATGGTCTGACTCAAATGCATCGCACTTAGGCGATTATAAAATGGAAAGAAATACTGCGGATGATTTCAGGGAGATACAAAAACGGTGGTTTGATTATTGGCTTAAAGGAATTGGAGACGGAAAGTTTCCTGAGGCAGAATGTTACCAGACAGGGTCAAATGTATGGAAGTCTTATGCCTCTTGGCCGGATAAAACCGCTAAACCAACGAAACTGTACCTGAACGATAATAAGAAGGTGTCTTTTAAGAAGCCAACTGAAGGGGATAAAGCCTATGACAGCTATGTGAGTGACCCTGCAAACCCGATATCATATCGGGAACGGCCAATAGAACTGACCTATTCAGACAGTTCTGATTGGGAGACGTGGCTGGTGGAAGACCAGCGTATGGATGACCACCGGCCGGATGTGATCACCTATAAATCGGATACGCTGGACCATGATATTACTGTGACTGGCGATGTAGTGGCGCATTTATTTGCCAGCATTACGGGATCAGATGCGGATTGGGTGGTGAAACTGATAGATGTGTATCCTGACTATTACCGGACAAACCTGAATATGAGCCAGTTTGAGTTGATGGTGGCAGGTGATATATTCAGAGGGCGATTCAGAGAGGGGTTTACAAAGCCACATGCGATAACACCGGGTAAGGTAGAGGAATATAAGATTGGGTTGCACGAGATCAACCATGTGTTTAAGAAGGGGCACAGGATCATGGTGCAGATACAAAGCTCATGGTTCCCCATATTTGACAGGAACCCACAAACGTATGTGCCTAATATTTTTTTAGCTACGGATAAGGATTTTATAAAATCTACACAAAGCATCTATAGGAGTGCGAAGTATGCTACTTATATAGAGTTGCCTATTGTGGAGCGTGAGAACTAAATGGCTCAATGACCAAATAGCTCAATGGCAGACCGTAACGAGTATACTCGTCATATAATTGAGCTATTACGAAATTGAGCATTATTCTAGCATCTGCCCCACCATTTCCTTCAGTAATTCCCGGTCGCTCGTAGTGTTTTTTATACCTACGGCCATGGTGTTGTACTTGCCGAGGAGGAGCATGCAACGCTCAACACGTTCTAATGGCCAGTGCTGCGCAGATGCCATTATATTCTTCATCATCCAGGGAGATATGCCGAGTGCGGCTGCTGCGTCTTTATCTGATTTACCCCTGACAAAGTTGGCCTGATACAGGCGGTTAAAATGATTGTAGAAGGTGCCTATAAGCAATGGCATAGGCGCAGCTTTGGGGTTAGCCAGAAAGTATGCCAGCATTCTGTATAGTTTTTCATGGTCTCCACTGGTCAGGGCTTCAGGGAATTCGAATACATTGTATTCTTTACTGATGCCAATATACTTTTGAATGATAGGCAGCGTCAGTTCTTTTTCACCGGGTACATTTATGCGCACCTTTTCTATTTCATTTACTATTCTTTGCAGGTCGTTGCCGAGAAAAGTTGCCAGCATCTCAGACTCGCGCTGGCCAATATGAAAATCGATCTCTTTGCCATGTGTTTGTATCCATTGAGGTATAGCGTCATCCTTTACTTTATCGGAAGTGAAGCGGAAGCCTTTTTCTTTTATGCGCTTTGCAAATCGGGTTGTGCCGTCAACTTTTTTATAAGGGTGCTCTATGAGAAAAATAGTAGTTGGAGACGGCTTTTCAATATAGCTGATGAGCGAGTTGAGGCCTTTGATGTCGTTGGAGCCACCTTTTAATGATGCAGCATCTTTGAGTATGACCACTTTTTTTTCGGCAAACATGGGATAGCCACGGCATGCATTTACGAGATCAGTCCACTCGGCATCTTTACCATACATAATGATTAGGTTGAAATCGCGCTCGGCAGGAGAAAGGATATTGTTCTCGAAATATGCAGTGATCATATCGAGGTAATAGGGTTCTTCTCCATCGATGAGGTATACCGGGGCAAACTGGCGTAACTGTAATGATTGAAAAAGCTTTTTTAGTTCTGCGGTCATATTAATCGGTCACAATTATTGGTTCAATTTCTATATTAATCCCTTTCAGCTTCAAATATACTTTAGCGCTGGTTAACACATCCTGTATACAATATTTGCCTATTCTGGGAAGGTCTTTGTCTTTCCAGTAAACAGAGGCCACCATACTGCCATCTATATCAGATTTAGGGGAGGGTATACCGAGTACAGTGGCAAGCAGGGAAAGCGAAGTGAAATTTTTAAAATCGCCGAATTTCCACATCTCCAGGGTGTCCAGATGCGTCATTTCCCAAGGTTTTTTGCCCGATAGTTGCATACAATAGGGCAGTGGCAAGCCATTTATGATCATGCGTCGGCAGAGAAAGGGGATATCGAATTCTTTTATGTTGTGGCCACAGAACCGGAGGTCTTTATGGTGGTTTGAGAAGCGCTCAATGACCTCGCAAAAATTCTTTAACAAAACTTTCTCATCATCATTTACAAGTGATTTTAGCCTCATTTTCAGGGTGTTATCCTGTTCCTGGACACTTCCGAAACTGATGCAGACCACCTTGGCAAATTCAGAAAAAATACCTGCTTTGTCGCTGAAAAGCATTGCGGGGTCTACATTTTCGTCATTTGAGCTTTTTACAAATTTCGCTTTACGGTTCCATTCATGCTTCATGGCATCAGACAACAAAGTGTAGTCAGATTCTATAGGCACAGTTTCTATATCGACAAACAAAATGCCCTTTAGTTGTTCCATTCTGAAAGATGTATATTATATTTGTGCAAAATTTAATCTCAGGTAAATATTCTTTAACAAAAGTAAACTAACCCAATTAAAACTAACCAACTAAAACAAATAAGTTATGAGTGAAATTAACGGATCAACTTCGCAACAACCAAAAAAGAACAATTCGATTATATATTGGGTTGTTATTTTGATCTTACTGGCAGGCTGTGTGTTCCTGTTCATGAGCAAGAACAAGATGGCAGAAGATAATGATGCTGCAATGAAAATGAAACAGCAACAACTGGACTCTTTAAGCACAGACCGGGCTTCGCTTCAGAAAGATTTTGATGCTGCATCAATGAAAATTGACCAACTCACAACTCAAAACGCAAAATTAGACAGCGCATTGCAGGGAGATAAAGAGGCTATGGCAAAATTACGTAGCCAGATAGCGGCTGTGCTTAGCAATAAGAAAGCCACGCTTGAAGAGCTGAAGAATGCAAGGGAGATGATCAACAACCTGACCGACAAGACAAAGCAATATGAAGCACGTATAGCAGAACTTGAGAAGGAAAATACAGTGTTGACCGGTGAAAATAAGACACTTACGAAGGAGCGCGACTCCACAGTGACTGAAAATGTGGCTATTAAGAAATTAGGTTCTGTGTTAGATTGTTCTAATATCCGTATGGAGCCGTTACATACCAAGAAAAACGGAAAAGAGAAAGAAACAAAGAAAGCCAGGAAAACAGATGTATTACGTATTATGTTTGATATAGATGAGAACAGGATCGCAGAAAGCGGTACAAAACAAATATATCTGCGAATCATAGCACCGGATGCAAGTATCATGAGCAGCCCGGCAAATGGTTCAGGTATGCTTACCACCAGTAAGGGTGATCAGCTTTCTTATTCAGTAGTGAAGGGTGTGCCACTTACACAGGGCCAGCCTTTGAAGAATGTAATGGTAGACTGGAACCAGGATGGCGATTATACAAGAGGCGCGTACACAATAGAAATATATAGTGAAGGTTATAAAGTGGGAAGTGGAAGTGTAACATTGAAATAAGTTTTTCAAACGAATAAATAATGCCCGTTCATTCCGTATTATGGTATGACGGGCATTATTACTTTATGCATTATGCATTTTATTATATATATTCTCTTAACAATTCCATAATATGGTGTTCTTTTTGGCTTAACATTGCGACTGTAATTTTGTTTAGATTTTAGTGAACATATGGAAGTATTCCCGGGTAAGATTCTAATTGTTGACGATGAACCAGATATAGTTGAGTTTATCAGTTACAACTTAAAAAATAAAGGCTACCTGATCGCTGCGGCGAAAGATGGGGTAGAAGCAATTCGTAAGGCCCGGGATTTCAGGCCGGACCTGATATTACTTGATATTATGATGCCTAATAAAGATGGCATAGAAACCATCAGGGAACTCAGGACCATGCATGAGTTTGACGATACGGCAATTATCTTCCTTACCGCGTTGAATGATGAGAAGTATGAAATTGAAGGGCTGAAAATTGGCGCTGATGATTTCATATTCAAACCCATAAAACCGGAATTGCTGGCTACAAGGATAGGATCTGCATTGCGCCGTTTCCGTAAGGACGATGATCAGGAACAAAAACAGACATTCGGTGACCTGGAGATCAATAAAACAAAATTCACAGTTTCTTACAAGGGTGTGGATATATTGCTTGCCAAAAAAGAATTTGAATTGTTATCTCTTCTTGCTTCGAAACCAGGGCGTGTTTTTCTCAGAAATGAGATATTGCAACGCGTATGGGGAACAGATGTTATTGTTGGCGACCGTACTATAGATGTGCATATCCGTAAAATAAGGCAGAAAGTGGGTATCGACCTGATCACTACTGTAAAGGGTGTTGGGTATAAATTTGAAATGCCGTAACAAGTCAAAGGTTATAAGTGAAAACCCAAAAGTTGCCTGTAGACACAGGGCAAATCACGTCCGCGCAATTAGGTATCAGAACAATTGCTCTTTTGCTTTTAAGTTAATTTCCAACTTTTTGCTTTTGACTTTTTACTTTTGACTTAACTTAGTACCATGTCAGTCCTTGATACCAAGAACCTTTCTCCGCGATTGCTGTCGTTTATTACCGCCATTATTATCGCGACGGCTAATGCTTTATTGAGCTTGTTCCTGCACCAAAGCTGGTATACCCCGGTCTTTGTCTTCATTATCACTTTTGTAATCATATACTGGCTGTATTACTATACTTTACAGCGGTTCATTTACCGTAAGATCAAGATCATTTATAAGTTTATATACCAGACCAAAGCCACAAAAAAAGAAGAGTTTTTTTACAAAAATATCCTTCCGCAAAAATCAATAGAAGAAGTAGGCGAGGATGTACAGAAGTGGGCCATGCAGAGAAAGGATGAGATTGAAATGTTGCGTGCCAATGAGCAATTCAGGAAGGAATTTCTGATGAACCTGGCGCATGAGTTACGGACGCCTATATTCTCTGTGCAAGGGTATGTGGATACTTTATTGGGCGGCGCACTGGAGGATAAAGAAGTGAACAGGAAATTCCTCAATAATGCATCGAAGAGTATTGACAGGCTGGTGAGGCTTGTGGATGACCTGGATGAAATATCAAAACTGGAATCGGGGAAGATACCTGTGATACAGGAGTCATTTGTGATCCAGGACCTGGTCAGGGATGTGTATGAAGAACTATCGCTGAAGGCAAAAGAAAGAGAAGTACAGTTGTCGTTCAAGAAAGGAACGGAACGCCCTATGTATGTGAATGCGGATAAGCAGAAGATAAAGCAGGTATTGGTGAACCTTATAGAAAATGCCATAAAGTATGGGAATGATCATGGTTCCGTAGTGGCAGGCTGCTACGAAATGGACGATAAACACGTTTACATCGAAATATCGGATGATGGGCCGGGGATTGCTGAGGAGCACCTGCCACGCATATTCGAGCGTTTTTACCGGGCAGACCGTAGCAGGGCGAGGGCTATTGGGGGCACCGGCCTTGGGCTTGCCATTGTAAAGCACATCATAGAAGCGCATGGGCAAACCGTGAATGTAAGAAGCAAACTTGGAGTAGGCTCTTCATTTGGCTTTACCCTGGACAGGACTTCGGCATAATAAATAGTATACCGGCAAAAACAAGCAAAGGCTTATATTATTGCGCCGTTCCGGCGGGTATAGTGTACTATCCATTTCGCTGCAAGGGTATTGAAAAATCGTGCTGATTTAATCATTAAATAATCAGACCTTCGCCGCCCGGAGTTATATTCATATGCTTTGGTAAATAATGAAGATTACATCATGGGCAATAAGATACATATAGCAAAGTCAGGTATTAAAAATGCGGGAAGAGGGGTTTTTGCATCGGTGGATATTAAGGAAAATGAGCTTATTGAGATATGCCCCATACTGATCTTGTGGAGCAAAGACAGTGCACTCGTTATGGAAACATTGCTGCAGGATTATGTGTATGAGTATACCGGCACCAGCACTATGATGGCATTGGGTTACGGATCATTGTATAACAATATGGGTACGCCCAATGCGAAGTATGAATTGCAGGAGTATGAAGGAATGCCTGCTCAGGACAGTGAACTGGTTATAACCGCCATCAGGCCGATAGCCCGAAATGAAGAGATATTCATTGATTATGGCATCAAGGATTACTTTAAAAAGGTGTAATACTTAGCAGCTGTATTATTATGAATAAATATCTTTATTAAGATAGTCCTTCTTTATGAGGTTTTGGTTTTCTTATACCCATGCAAATCCCTATTTTTGCCCACTAAATATTTTTTAACCTGATGTTAGCGCTAACTGTTAATGATAAAAATACTTTTTCCGTAACAGAGGAAGATGGCCAATTGGTATTAGACGGCAAAGCTGTTAGCTGGGATGTAATCGAACAATCCAATGGTATCATCAGTGTTTTATGTGACGGCAAAAGCTATACCGCTATCATCGAAAAGACAGACCGCAAAGCCAAGGAAATATCGTTAAGGTTAAATGGCCAGGTTTATAAAATAGCTATAAAAGAACCTATTGACCAGTTACTCAGCAATATGGGTATCGATCTTAAAGCAATGCAAAAAGCGGAACCGGTAAAAGCGCCGATGCCAGGCATGGTATTAAAGATACTTGTTACACCGGGGCAACAAATAAATAAAGGTGATGGATTGGTGATACTGGAAGCGATGAAAATGGAGAATATACTCAAAGCAAGCGCTAATGCAGTGGTGAAAGCAATAAGGGTAAATGAAAGGACGGCAGTGGAAAAAGGGACAGTATTAATAGAATTGGAATAATAAAGTTGGGTTTTTCAACAATGTATAATGTTTATTCAAAAGCTGAATATTTTTTCCTGAAAGCGCTCCCCGGAATTTATCCTGGGCGATGTCGAAGGGGGATGGTGGGGGCTATTGTTTTATTGTCTGTTTTGTGGGCCGGATATAGTGTTGCGCAACCTTTGTCGTATATCTATATCCAGGGCGATAAGAATACACCGTTTTATGTAAAAATGGATGGACAGATGCAGCCACGATACGGGAAGAACCATTGTATTATTTCATCGTTAAGGGCAGGGCAGGTGAGCATTGAAATATTGTTTCAGCAAAATGAATTTCCTGCTGAAAAATTTACAATAGATGTGCCGGAAAATGGCTCAAAAGGCTTTTTGCTGGACAAACACGATAGTGGTTTTGTATTGTATGACCTCAGGAATAAAAATTTTATAAAACCGGTTTCCGGAGAAGTGAAGTAAAGGAAAGAATTTTTAAATAAGGAACTTATTCAATCAACGTTCCTGATATAATTAACTTCAAACAAATATTTTGATATCATGAAAAGATCAGTGTTTCTTTTATTGTTTTTACCGGCAGCATTTTTTTCCTGTAAGAATAACCGGCAAAAGCTGGTGGGTTCGTGGCATTCAGTGCGGTTGGAAAACCGGGATATAGACAGTTTTTTTGTAAAAAGCCAGTTGTATATAGATACAATAGGTAAGAATAATGACCCGGCCACTAATATGGAAGTATATGGCACAACAAACATAGATAGTATGCGCAGGATGATGCAGGAGCAATTTGACAGCGCAAAAAGCATCCAGATGAGAAGTGTAACCAATACCGTGTTTAATTTCAGCAAGGATAGTATGTTGTATATATCATTCAATGGCAATATCGACACCTGCAAATGGATATTGGGCGGTAACAACAAGCTAACAGTGAAAGACATGAATACAGGCGGCACAGGCGATGAGATGACCTGGGAAATACTGGAATTGACCGATACCGACCTGGTAATAAAAATGATGCAGGATACCACATTTAGCAAAGTTACTTTTCACCCCGAAAAACCCTAAGGCCTAAAGGCGATTAACTGGTGAATATGTTCTTAGCTTTTGTATATTTGCGCACCCTTCTTCAATAAATGAATATGTATATCGAAGGGAAACCTTTTAGTAATTTAGGTTTTTTAATTTTTAATTTTTAATTTGAAGCATGCGTACCATAGCATTAAGACAAGCGCTGAGAGAAGCAATGGAAGAAGAAATGCGCCGTGACCCGGCGGTGTTTCTTATGGGTGAAGAAGTGGCCCAATATAATGGTGCTTATAAAGTGAGCCAGGGGATGCTGGATGAATTTGGTGCAAAAAGGATCATTGATACACCCATTACCGAACTGGGTTTTGCTGCCATAGGCGTAGGTGCTGCTATGAACAATACCCGCCCAATCATAGAATTTATGACATGGAATTTTGCTGAGCTTGCAATAGACCAGATAGTAAACCATGCCGCTAAAATGCTTTCTATGACCGGTGGGCAATTTACTTGCCCCATAGTGTTTCGTGGCCCTAACGGGTCTGCGGGGCAGTTGGCTGCACAACATTCTCAGGCTTTTGAAAACTGGTATGCAAATGTGCCCGGCCTTAAAGTGATATCAACCATCGATCCTTATGACGCTAAAGGACTGCTTAAGTCTGCTATACGTGATGAAGATCCTGTTGTATTCATGGAGTCTGAATCTTTTTATGGAGATACAGGAGAAGTGCCGGAAGAAGAATATCTGATCCCGATCGGTAAAGCGGCAGTGAAAAGGGAAGGCGCTGATGTAACCATCGTATCCTATAACAAGATGATGAAAGTGGCAATGGGAGCGGCAGAGGAACTGGCAAAGGAAAATATAAGTGCAGAAGTAATAGATCTGCGCACTATACGCCCGCTCGACTGGCAAACCATTGTGGCATCTGTAAAGAAAACCAACAGGCTGGTGATCGTTGAAGAGCAATGGCCTTTTGGCAGCATATCTTCAGAGATCACCTACAGGATACAAAAAGAAGCATTTGACTACCTGGATGCACCCATACGCCGTATCTGCTCGGCTGATGCAAATATGCACTATGCCCCTAATCTTGTAGCGCTTTATTTGCCGGATGTGCCACGCACAGTGGAACTGGTAAAAGAAGTGATGTACATGAAAAAGTAACTGCTTATCCGGATTGTATATACCTGTCCTGTTTCTGACTGCACATTGGAAATGGCTCGTTTTAATTATGTATAAACATTAGCGGTTTTTTAAAATTCACATATTCCTCCAGGGCAACCTCCTTCCTTTGCTGGTCGGGATTTTCAATCCCGACCTATATGGTTTAGGATTTGCAATCCTCGTTCAAATAGCTATGCTATGCACCAAAAATAATGCGTTTACGATTCGGGATTTCCTAATAATTTGCTATTCAAAACAGAGAACTAAGATAATTCAATTTTAGGTCCCTGTGGCTCATTGCGATTTTTTCTTTGTCCCGCACATGCAGGATGAAAAATACACGCAAAGAAAAAGTTCTTTGAAAATAACTGCAAACAATATTCCTTTATTCATACTGATTTGTAGATATTTGGTTGTTTATCCCTCTAAGCATGTACGGAAAGTTATTTAGCAATTTTTAAAGCATAAATGATACCGTCACTTTTTATCTATAGCGTCTCTACTTTTAGTTGACGAATCAATTACAGATGCTTCTTTTTTGTCTTTGTGCCTTTTGTTATTAACGGGGATTGTCACAGATTCTACATAACCTGCCGTATCCGAAGTGTTTTTTTTATTATTTTCTATAAGTTTCTTTTGACCAACTAATGATGGTATAAATAACAAACAATATAAATAACCAACTATAATGCAAGTTGAACCAATCATGCCTAACCTCATCTGTAAAATCTTATAATCACTATTTCTGTACCTTTCTCGCCTAGATATAAATCGTGGCGAATATTTCCATGCTAATTTACCTGCAAAAATTAATATTATAGCCAATATTATAATATGTGCAATCTCCATGTTGCTAATGTTAATACATTCAAAAATACAAAAGTAATCTAATTCATCACTGTTTATCTACCGCTTTTTGCATGTAGTCGTAAATAATTTTGTAAGTCTTAAAAATGCTGTTATAACCCCAATGCGGATAATAGCTCGGATGGCTTAAGTGAATTATTTTTTGCCCGTCTGAGTTTTGATGAACTACATTTTTGGCTTTCAATACTACATCACCTAAAAGACGCATGTTGATAACACTTTCAATTACGGGATTGCTGCATACGATTATTAAATCGGGAGCTATGGATTTAATCTGTTTTCGTAATACTACTTCATTTTTTTTGGCATGGTCTAATATTTCTTGATTATTCTGCCGTGATGAACCTGAATTATTAAACTGTTTTTTTACATTAACCCATGCTGCTTTTTCTAAGGCTTTTAGTAATTCATCATGCTTTGTAAATAATTTTCCCACACAATCGGGCGATAACGCTCTATTTTCTTCTATGGATTTGAATATTAACCAAAGAAGCGCACCTATCTTGCGATTTGACGGCACTTTTTTAATACCATCCAATGCTAACTTAGCAAACATATCTCCAACTATACTTACAGTTCCGCACCTGCCAAACCCATAAGGCTCTCCGAGCAACACAAGTATTTTTATAGCTTGATTTTCATAAGTATCTACTTTTCTAATCCCATCAACAAGAAAATTATCGGTGTTTTTCCAATCAAATAGAGTTTTTCGGATTAATTCTTGCACTTCCATTTGTGAATTATCATAAAATGTTCTGTTGAAAATATTTTTGTTCGACATGCTCTTTGTTTGTAAAGCAATGTATAAAAAAATTTCTGTCCTGGCCGAGTGTCCGTTTTTCGCGGCACTTGGCGGCAACCTGCCTGCCTGTAGGCATGTCAAAATACTTCAGTTGATTGTTTCAACTTACAACCAATCTTCAAAAATAATGCGTTTACGCTTCGGGATTCTTGCAGTAAATTGCCACACAGTATGCAAACTGAAAAGCCGGCTACTTTTTGCTTGCCGGTAGGCATACAAGCTTTTTGAAAATAATGGAAACAATACAACCATATACCGGGTTGGGTATCATGAAAATCCTTTGATCATGAAAATCGTGGTTCAGACATACATATACAAAAATCACCCAGCCTGCAGTGAGCTTGCCGAACTGTGATAAAAGTGAGACATTTTTGAGACATTCTAAAGCATTAAAACATTGAAATACAATCGTTTAAACCGTTTTAAAATTTTTCCGGAAAAGTGTGATATTTTTTCCGGGAGAGTGCCTGCCCTACTGCACAGGCGGGTGATACTTTCTATCATGGTTTTAAAAATTAATTATTTAAAAACACGAACAATGATATTTAGCAAAATCAACTTGATGCAGTATTCCCCCTTTAGCGTTAGCTCCTGTGCAAAGCGACCGCGTGCCGCCTGTAGCTTTAGCGGAGGCGCAAGGGGGCAAGGGGGATGTTTTGTAAGACATTTTCCAACCCTTACTCCGGAACATTATACATATAAAACCATCACCATGCAAAACCTGAAATCAACTGATAGCCCTAAAAAATCAACTGAAAACATTTTATCAGTTGATTTTAAATCAACTGATAAATTGCACAAAACCTCCCAAACCCGCTGCCGGCTTACATCACTATCAAAAAAACCAAAAAAAATCAACTTAGATCAACTGTAGATTTTTAAATGGAGAAAAATGAAAATGTATAAAACAAAAAAAGCCGGAATAAGCTGCAATGAATTTAGAACAGTAAATTATAAAACAAATGATGGGCTTACAACTTTGGCTTACGACTCAATAGAGATAATCGATCTTTTCACATACCTTTGCGTACATTTTAAAATTTCATGATTAAGTATAGATCAGGCTTAATTGCCATTGTAGTATTATTGTTATCATTCCAAAAATCAATTGCCCAGAGTGGTGTGATTGGCCACGAATCGAAAAAAGCGACAGTAAATTTTGCTGATGTTGCAAATTATTACAAGGCGCATCCGTTGGCACGCAGCCGCAGAATGCCATTCAATGAAGACGAAGCTGAAGATGAAAAGCCAAAGCATCGTCCTGGACATGGCGCCAGTGTGCATTTGATAGACAAGAGCCGCGAAGCTGATGCCAGGTCGCCACGTATTTCATCTTTGCCCGCATCACCTGCTCCCGCTGATACTTTTGTATCTTCAGCAAGTCCCGGAGATATTATACCCCCCGATACGCATGGTGCAGTAGATTCCCAGTACTGTGTTACAGCAGTTAATACTGACGTACGTATCCAGACAAGAGGGGGCGCAACTCTTTATGATATCAATCTTGACGGCTTTTGGGCATCTGTGTTACCATCCGGCACAGAGACCTTCGATCCCCGTGTGTTTTATGATCAGTATAACAAAAGATGGATAATGGTTACCGATGCTGTCAACGGTACAACAATGACACAGTCTACGGTTTTGGTAGCCGTAACAGCATCAAATGATCCCACAGGTGTCTGGAACATGTACACAATAAGTGTAGATACTACAGGCGCTTCCTGGATGGACTTTCCTAATGTGGGATATAATAATAAATGGGTTACAGTGACCGGCAATATGTTTGCAAATACTACGTCCGGCCTGGGCGGAGCGGTAGCTTATGTAATTGATTATGCAACAATGAGGGCAGGTACTGGGGCTCCGTATACTGCTTTTTACCAGGGTAGTTCATTTTCTATATGTGCTGCGCTTACTTATGATATTACAGAACCAAACTTATATGCAATAGAAACATGGAATGGAAGTACAGGCCAGTTGAAATTATGGAAATTTTCAGGGCCGGTTATGTCACCTACCATGACAGCCATTGGCTACCCGGCTTCAACAACTTTATGGAGAAGTGATCCTCCGGGCGGTTTTGACGGGAACTTTGCTCCACAGGCAGGGAGCTCAAACCTCATAAATATTGGTGACGACCGTATTACCTCTGTCACTTACCGCAATCATACGCTTTGGTGTTCGCATAGTGTTTTCTTGCCTCATAGCGGGCCTACACGTAGTTCTATCATGTGGTGGCAACTGGATACCAATGCTACTCCGGTGCAAAACGGGCTTATTGATGATCCTACAAACACAACTTTCTACGCCTATTCTTCCATTGCTGTAAATGCTAATAATGATGCATTGATAGGAATGGGTATTTTTTCAGCTACTACATACCCCAGTGGAGGTTATGCAGTGCACATGAATTCTGATCCATTAAGCTCTAACCGTATTCCGGTGACATATACGCATGGATTAGCGAATTATTATGAAACCTTTGGCGGGGGAAGAAACAGGTGGGGCGATTTTTCAGCTACATGTATTGACCCGAGAAATGATACAGACTTCTGGACAATACAGGAAAGTTCATATGTTGGTGCAGCTCCTAACTGGTATACCTGGTGGGCAAGTGTTCAGCCTTATTGTCCAAAGCCGGCATCACCTGTAGTTGCATCTTCCCCTGGAGTAATTTGTGCCGGGAGAATAGGCACTTATTACCTCGACTCTATTCCTGGAGCTACCACTTATGAGTGGATCGTTGCCGGTACAGGGTGGACCGGAGCGAGTACTGTGGATTCAATTAACTTATTTGCCGGAACCGGCGTTGCTACAGTTACAGTGCTTGCGTATAATGCCTGTGGAGAGGGTGAACCGTTGACTTTAAATTTAACACCCGGCGAAGTTCCGGCAACTGCACCCACTATTACCATGCTTACTCCAGCGTGTTTAGACTCTCCTATAACAGTTCTTTCAGTTTCCGAACTAACCTATCCTGCAATTTCTTCCTATTACTGGGAAGCTGTAAGCGCCGGATGGTCAGGTACTGGAAGCTTGTCATCATTTACCGATAGCATAGGCACAAGTCCCGATACCATTATTTGTAATGTTTCCAATTCTTGTGGCACAAGCCCTAACGATACATTCATTGTTACTCCGGCTGTACCGCCAACTTCGGAGTTCACTATTGAAAACCATGTTACAGAGATAAACACCAATGATGTAATTACCTTTTCCGGAACAGCTCCCACCGGATGCACGTATATATGGAATTTTGGTTCCGGTTACGGTTCAGTATCACCGGGGGGCACAGTGGCAGGGCCCCAGACTGTGGTTTACCCCACGCCTGGTTTAGAAACGCTTACACTTAAAGTTATTAATGCTGGATGTCCTTCCGGTATTTATACGGATACTATTCTTGTAATAGATACTGCGTTAACCGCCATAAACAATATGGGCCTTCACCAAATTAATATGACCATCATACCTAATCCTAACGAGGGGTCTTTCGAAATAGCATTTGATAATCCTATTAATAATTCATTTGTAGTAAAAATAGCAGATATGCAAGGCCGCGTGGTTTACAACACGCTATATAAAGGTACAACTAACAACAAAGTATCGATTGATTCAGGCAACCTGCCATCTGGGATCTATACGGTTTCTGTGTATGTTAATAATGTTCCGGCCACGCAAAAAATAACTATAACCAGGTAATAAAAATTCTTTTTTTAAGAACAGCCCTGCCTTCAAAAAATGTCAGGGCTGTTTTTTTGAGCTAATGAGTGGTGTTTTTACATTAAAGTTTGCTCTGAATAAGCTTGTTTAGTTTTTGGTTGCTGCATGCTATGAATAATACATTGAGCAGGAATGGCATTTTAGAGAGTAAAAGTTGTGCTTTGTAGTGTGTTTTTAATTCTGCGCCAATTGCTGTTTTCAATTGTTGATCATAATGACGAATGAATTTTTCAGAAAAATCTTCTTCATTAAAACAACGGATCGCCTGTTCTGCGGCCAGCATGCCGCTCAGCATGGCATTGCCAATACCATCACCTGAAATAGGATCAATCAGTGATGCGGCATCTCCTGCCAGCATAAAATTAGCGCCTGATAAAACACTGGTTTTCGAGCCCAGAGGCAATCCAAAGCCACCTAATTCCCCGATCTGGTTTGCTTCTTTAAATTTCAGTTTTAATTCAGGAGTGTTTTCAATAAAGTCATAAAATGCCTTTTTAATGTTGATCTTTCTTTTTGCTATTTCTGACGATAACATTCCGAAACCAACATTTGCAGTATTACCCGGCAGCGGGAATATCCATAAATAACTGGGCAGGAAATTTTTATCAAAGTATATTTCGGTAGTGTTATTGTCAATGTTACAGACATTTGAAAAATATGCCCTTACTGAGCCTACATGGTGATAACGATCCAGTGTTTTGTTGGTTAATTGTTTAGCTACCAGTGATTGTGCGCCATCTGCTCCTATAAGTATCCGGGCATTGAAAACGGCAGGATCATTTTTTATGGTTATTGAAAATCCATTTTCATTCTTACTAATAGTATCAGGTAGGGTATTAGTGAATATTTTTGTATTTGTGTGTGCTATAACTAATTTATAAAGGAAATTATCAAACTCCATTCTTGTGCAGGTGTACGCTTCGCTTACCCAATTGAAAGTGATCTTTCTTTTTTTATAGTACAGAGTTGTTTTTTTCGTTTCACATTTCCTGCTAAATTTTTTGAAGAGTAGTTCAAATTCCGGGCCGATATTTTTAAGTGTTTTGATAGCTCGCCCCGGGATAGCGTCTCCACATACTTTGTCGCGCGGAAAAGAAGCCTTATCAATAAGGGCAACACTTAGCCCGCTATTTCTTAATGCTAAAGCGCAAGCGCTACCTGCCGGTCCTGCGCCGATGATGACCACGTCATATTTTATATCATTGTTTTTTGTAAACATTCTGTTGTTGTAAAAATAGGTAACCTTACTCATCTAGTATGAAATGTTTAAAGCGATGCACTAAAAGATATCATTAAGGTGTGTCATCGTAAATTTATTATGGTATTCCGCGCCCATAAGATTCAATGAATGTTAGTGTCTTTATCTTTACATTTACAAAGTAGTGGAATTGATTTTATGAATCAACCCTGGATTTGAGACTTTTCGACTTGGTCAGGTATGCATACATTGATACAGGAAATTATTAAGAACCCACTTGCCACATTGATCATAATTGGCAACCTCATACTAATAGAAAGCCTCCTTTCTGTTGATAATGCTGCTGTGCTTGCTACAATGGTTATGGGGCTATCGCAAAAAGACAGGAAACGGGCATTGAGATATGGTATATTTGGTGCTTATCTTTTCAGGGGGTTGTGCCTGGTTTTTGCATCTTTTTTGATTAGAATATGGTGGCTGAAGGCTATAGGTGGTTTGTATCTTTTGTACCTGGTACTTGCATGGGCGAGGAAGCATCATAATAATAACAAAAACAGTGGGAACATCCCACCTAATGGAATATATAAGTATACTATAAAATATTTTGGTGCATTTTGGGCTGCTGTAATCTCTGTAGAGTTAATGGATCTGGCATTCTCTATAGATAATGTTTTTGCTGCTGTAGCCTTTTCAAATAACATTCTTATAATATTATGCGGTGTTTTTATAGGTATCCTTGCAATGAGATTTGTAGCGCAGGGCTTTGTAAGATTAATGGAGCATTATTCTTTTTTGGAAGGTTGCGCTTATATTGTAATAGCGTTATTAAGCATAAAACTTTTACTTTCTGTATACCAGCATTATTATCCAGATGCAGACCTAAGCATTTTTTTAAATAGCAATAAGGCAGATTGGGGTACATCGATATTAACCATCAGCATATTTATGATACCTGTCTTAACTACGCTGTTGTTCAATTATCCTAAAAGAAAAAAATATTGATTTCAGAACAAATCAATTTAATCTACTTCTTTTTTAATATCGCTACTGTTAACCTACCCACGCAAATTAGTTTTTCTTTTTCGTCACGTATCTTTATATCCCATACGTGAGTTGTTGCGCCAATATGTAGTGGTTCTGCAGTTGCAATAACATTTCCATCTTTTTTTGCCCGCAAATGGTTACAGTTGATTTCTATACCCACGCATATTTGTCGTGTATTATCTATAATAAGTGATGAGGCAACACTTCCTACCGTTTCGGCGAGAACAGCTGATGCTCCTCCATGCAATAGTCCATATGGTTGGAGTGTTTTAATAGAAACAGGCATTGTTGCCTTTAAAAAATCAGGGCCAATTTCAATAAATTTTATGTCTAAGAAGGCTGCCATCGTGTTAACAGAAGTATTGTTAACGGTTTCTATTGTTATGTTTGAGGTATTCCATATTAGATTCATTTTATTCGATTATTTATTTATTTGTTTAAAATATAGGTAAAATTTTTGTATGAAATAAGGTTACAAAACTATTAACTTTGGTTAAGTTAAAGTAATTTTTACAGCTTTTTGACACGAAAATATGCAAACAATATTGATTGCCGGTGCCGGTAAATCATCCATTTATTTAATACAATATCTTTTAGCGCTTGCTCCACGAAATAAGTGGAAGGTAATTGTAGCAGATGGTGATGAGAATGCCATTGCAGAAAAGATAAAGGGGAGTTCGTATGCTGAGGCAGCTGTAATTGATATAACAAAGGCATCTGAGCGAGAGCCTCTTGTGAAGCGTGCAGATATTGTCCTTTCGTTAATGCCCCCACATCTTCATATTCATCTGGCAAAAGATTGCCTTAAGCACAAAAAAAATCTAATTACCTCTTCATATATCTCGGATGAGATGAAACAAATGGATAAGGCGGTAAAAGATGCCGGGCTTATGTTTATGTGTGAGATGGGTCTCGACCCTGGTATTGACCATATGACGGCCAATAAGATAATACATAGTATATATAGGGTGGCTGGAAGTATTACAAGTTTTAAATCATATTGTGGCGGACTCGTAGCTCCTGAAAGTGATAATAACCCATGGCATTATAAATTCAGTTGGAATCCAAAAAATGTTATTACTGCCGGTTTGGGAGGTGCAAAATATCTTCAGGCAGGTAAGACGGTGGAAGTGCCTTATGAGAAAATGTTTGAACACAACAAAAAAGTGAAGATCGATGATATTGGGATGCTAGCATATTATCCTAATCGCGATTCTTTGCGCTATCTGGATATTTATGATGTTCCTGATATAAAAACCTTTATGCGGGCTACACTTCGTTATCCTAATTTTTGTAAAGGCTGGCAAGCATTGGTGACATTGGGGTTAACGAGTCAGGATGATGTTTTTGATACCAAAGGCCAAACGCACTCTTCATGGATAAAAACTAAATTAGGTATTAAGAATAAAGGAACGCTGTCACTTAATGTAGCTGAACAACTTGGCGTTAGCCCTGATGATAAGGTGATATCGATGCTTCAATGGCTTGGGTTATTTGAGGAAACTCCTTTAAAGCCTGCAAAGATGTCATCGGCGGATATATTGCTTGAGGTACTTATTGACAAATGGAAGATGGCATCAGTAGATAAGGATATGGTTGTAATGCAACATGAGGTAGAATACATGCATAAGGGCAAAAAGATAACACTTACAAGCTCGATGGTGATAAAAGGCGAAAACAGGGAGTATTCAGCAATGGCGAAAACAGTAGGTTTGCCTATCGGCATCCTTGCCAGGATGGTGTTAAACAAAAAAATAAATCCGCCAAAAGGTGTGTTATTGCCAACAATGGCTGCGATATACCGCCCGGTGCTTACTGAACTGGCTCATCATGGCATTTCTTTTACTGAGGAGGTTGTGTAGCGGGTAATATTTTATTGTTATTTAAGATATCTTTTAACTTCTCTTTCCACATCACGGGATTTGATACTTTCGCGCTTGTCGTGTAGTTTTTTGCCTTTGCCCAAACCTATCTCAACTTTGGCATACCCGTTTTCATTTATAAACATGCTTAGCGGCACTATTGTGTAGCCTTTCTCTTTTACTTTTGCAAGCCACTTATTCAATTCTTTTCGTTGCAGTAATAATTTGCGGTCGTGGACGGGCGTATGGCCGGCATAGCCAGCGTTTACGTATTCGGCGATGTGGAGGCTTTTTATCCATAGCTCTCCATTTGTGAAGAGGCAATAACTATCATTGAAACTGACCTTGCCATTCCGAACTGATTTGATCTCGGAGCCGGTAAGGACAATTCCTGCCTTAAGACGATCTTCAATGGCGTATTCGAATGTAGCAGGGCGGTTTTTTATGTAGACGTTTTCGGGCAAAGGGTATTTTTTTATTAAGAATGAACCTCAGCGGCAGGTTCTTTGATGAACCATTGCAGCGCGGTTGTAAGTTTTTGTTTGAGCACTTTGCGATCGACTATGAAATCAAGGAATCCGTGCTCTAAGAGAAACTCTGAGCGCTGGAAACCTGCGGGAAGATCTTTTTTAATAGTTTCTTTTATTACGCGTGGGCCAGCAAAGCATATCAGTGCATTGGGTTCAGCAATGTTAATATCTCCGAGCATGGCATATGATGCAGTGACGCCACCGGTGGTAGGATCGGTCATGAGGGAGATGTATGGGAGTTGAGCTTTTGCGAGCTGGGTAAGTTTTGCGGCTGTTTTAGCCATTTGCATGAGGGAAAAAGCACTTTCCATCATGCGGGCACCTCCTGACTTGGAAATGACCATTAAAGGCAGCTTGTGCTTAATACAATAGTCTATAGCCCGGCTGATCTTCTCGCCAACAACTGAGCCCATAGAGCCGCCGATAAAATTAAAGTTCATGCAGGCCACTACAAATCCCCGGCCGTTCATCTTTCCAACGCCAACGGTCATGGCATCCATAAGGCCGGTACTTTTTTGCGCTTCGACAAGGCGATCATTGTAGGGTTTCATATCTACAAAGCCGAGGAAGTCTTTGGGAACTATATTTTCGAAGAGTAAATGATATTCGTTATTATCAAAAAGTATCTCGAAATATTCGGCGGAATTGATGCGGTTGTGGTAATTGCACTGGTGGCAAACGAATAGATTATCGTGCAGTTCTTTTACGGTATTTGTGGCTTTGCACTGGGGGCATTTGTGCCACAGCCCATCAGGGGTCTCCTTCTTTTCTTCAGTGGAAGTAAGTATGCCTTTTTTATTGCGACGAAACCAGGTTGATGACATGATGAAAAATTATTTGAACAGGCGGCAAATATACGGTTTATGGGTTAATGGTTAATGGTTAATTGTTAATGATCAATGGTTAATGTTTAGTGTTTAGTGATTAATGAGTTAAAGGGTCAAGAGGTTAAATGGGTTATATAATAATCAGTTTTCTATTAGTGTTTACGATATAGGCCAAATGAGACACCTGTACCAATCATTATGCCGTGGATGAAGTTGCCAGGGGCCATTCTTTGTACTTTTTGTATAGCATCGCTTGTGAGTGGGGGATAACCGGGATCTTCATGGAAACGGGGTGTATGCAGATCAACTGCTTTACCGGCGTCGATATAGAAGCGGTTATATTTTTTGCCGATGGTCCAGTAGTGGTAGATGGCTACGAACCCATCGTCCTGGGGCTGGAGGGACAATGAAATTTTTTCTTTGTCGCCATTAACGGTATTGAGTTTTAAGTTTACATTTTCTTCGCCGGAACTATAGGAGAAACCACCTCCTAATGCCCAACTCCTGTGGGCATCTTTAAGATAATATTTTGCGCCCACAAAAAGTTTGTTGCCCCATGTGCTGGGGCCTACGCCTGCATCGAGTGTTACGGCAGGGCCGAGGCAAATATTAAAATCAACGCCGAAAACACCGGGGGGATTATTGATACCGGTGCTGAGGTCTATATAGCAAACGGGTGGTTTTGTGGGCTTACCGTGACGCATTATTACATCAGCGGTATCAGTGGGGGCTGCATAGGTGAAGGTGCAGATAAGAAGCGCAATAGATAAGGATAAATATTTTTTCATTGATCTTTGATTATGCTGTGTATGTAAAAATATCATTAATATGGGATAAAAGGAATTAATGAGTTCATAAAATTTACCCCCTTCTGATACCAGGTAGCAGGAGCAGTTTGCAATTGCAGATTTGAGTCGTGTAAATAAGTCGAAAGTCTGCGTGTTTATTTTGTTATTATACATTTCTGTTTTTCTTTATTTAAAAATCTACAGTTGATCTAAGTTGATTTTTTTTGGTTTTTTTGATAGTGATGTAAGCTGGCAGCGGGTTTTGGAGGTTTTGTGCAATTTTGCAGTTGATTTGAAATCAACTGATAAAATGTTTTCAGTTGATTTTTCCCGACATTCAGTTGATTTTAGGTTTTGCATGTTAATTGATTTGTATGTATAACGTTTGTCTGAACTAAGATTGATAGGATTAAAGGATAAAAGGATTTTCATTTGAAGAAATTTAAAAATATCACACTCCTTCAGGAAATTTTTAAAATGGTTTAAGTTGTTATTTTTCAATGGTTTATTGCTTTATAATGTCTCAAAAATGTCTCACTTTTATCTCGCGTGATTTTTATAATGTGAACGACTTGAACCACGATTTTCATGATTAAAGGATTTTCATGATACCCAACCCGGTATAATGGTTGTATTGTTTCCATTATTTTCAAAAAGCTTGTATGCCTACCGGCAAGCAAAAAGTAGCCGGCTTTTCAGTTTGCATACTGTATGGCAATTTACTGCAAGAATCCCGAAGCGTAAACGCATTATTTTATCTGAACCGAGACCTGCTTACCGGCAGGCAGGTTCAATTTAACTGCCGCCGCACGTGCGGCGCGATTTGGCTGTGGAATATTGCCAGGGGCGTGGATTGTGAGTTTTTATAATGCAAGTCGAAAAGACTTGCAGTTGTTTGGACACAAGTCAAAAAGACCTTGCGCCAATGGGGCCAATGGGGGAGCCTCCTAAAAACAGGAAGGTGGAGAGCAGTGTCCTGTGATTTTCATCACCCCAGCCAAATCAAACAGTCGTTTGATTTGGCATCCCCTCTTTGAAGGAAAGAGGGGAGTTTGCCCGTGTGGTTTGCCCGAGTTATTTGCCTGTGTTATTTACGTGGGGGAGATTGTAATTATTTTTGAGGTTTGAAATGGGCGGCGATGTGATCAAGGACTCCGAGCATATCCCGGAAGACTAGTTTATTTTCAAACCGGATTATGGTAAAGCCTAAATCATTCAGCCGTTTGGTTCTTTGGGAATCATATTCTGCTGCTTCCGGGGTAAAGTGGCCTTGACCATCTAGCTCGATTATTAATTTTTCTGAAGGGCAATAGAAATCTGCGATGTAGTGTTCTATGCTGTGCTGGCGGATAAATTTTCGATTGTTGAGTTGGCTGTTTTTGAGGGCTGTCCATAGGGTTGCTTCTGCAGGTGTTAGGTTTTTTCTTAGGGTGGTGCGCTTTTCTTTGAGTATTGGGAGTGAGTGGAATTTTTTATTTTCCATGGTGGAGTGTTTATCCAAATTTAATATATTTTTTCAGACTTGTTGCCTGCATTTCTATCACCCCAGCTCAATCAAACCGTCGTTTGATTGAGCATCCCCTCTTTGAAGGAAAGAGGGGAGTTTGCCATGATTTAGCGAAGTGCATGGGCTGGGCAGGTCATCCTTCGACTATCGCTCAGTACAAGCTTTACTGGTGGCGATCCTCCTTCGCTGAAGCTACGGCGAACAGGTAGTAGTAGTAAGGCAGGGGCAATAAAAATACATCTCCCTAAACCCCTTCGCTAACGCACACAAATAGGCTAGCGCTAACATGCCTTCGCGGAAGCTATGGCAGTTGAAAAAGGGGGGATTACGCGAGTGAAGATGCTTCGTTGCCTAAGCATGACAAAACAACAACAAACAATTTATTCCATTTCTCGTTTGCCGGAGAGGAGGTAGATGACTGCCATGCGGATGGCGACGCCGTTCTCGACCTGGTCGAGGATGATGGATTGTTTGGAGTCGGCGACATCGGAGTTGAGCTCTACGCCGCGGTTGATGGGGCCGGGGTGCATGATGACGATTTCTTTTTTGAGGCTGTCGAGCATGCTGCGGTTGACGCCATAATAAAGCGAGTATTCACGCAGGGTGGAGAAGAGGGGTTTGTGCTGGCGCTCGAGCTGAATGCGGAGGACATTAGCGACATCGCAGGATTCGAGGGCTTTTTTGACATTATATTCTACGCGGACCCCGAGAGACTCAATGTGTTTGGGAATTAGTGTAGGGGGGCCGGATACAGTGACATGGGCGCCGAGTTTCTGGAGGCAAAATATATTGCTGAGGGCTACGCGTGAGTGCATGATATCGCCTATGATGGTGATGTGCTTGCCTTTGACGCTGCCGAGCTTTTCGCGGATGGAGTAGGCATCAAGGAGCGCCTGTGTGGGGTGCTCGTTGGTGCCATCGCCGGCATTGATGATGCTGGCGTCAATGTGCCGGGCGAGGAACCATGGGGCGCCGCTGGCGGAATGGCGCATAACGACCATATCGACCTTCATGGCAAGGATGTTGTGAACTGTGTCTATAAGTGTTTCGCCTTTGGAAACGGAGGAGCCGGAGGCGGAGAAATTAACCACATCGGCGCCGAGGCGTTTTTCGGCGAGCTCGAAGGAGAGGCGTGTGCGTGTAGAGTTTTCGAAAAATATATTGGCAACGGTGGTGTCGCGAAGGGTAGGGACTTTCTTGATCTGCCGCTGGAGGACCTTCTTGAAATTGTCGGCGGTTTTAAATATCTGCTCGATATCATTGAGTGTGAGTTCTTTTATTCCGAGCAGATGTTTTACTGAAAGCATAGCTTTATTTTTTTTAATGACTGGAATTTGGGATTAGTAATTAGGAATTCGGATTGTATTTTTTTGTTTTCTGATTTTATCATTTTCATCCCAAACACTAATTATTAATTTTCAATCCTAATTCCAACGCTCCTAATTCCTAATTACACTTTGTCAATGAGTACTACTTCATCTTTACCGTCTTTTTCTTTCCAGTATACTTTTACTTTTTGTGTAAGTATGGTATCTACAGTATGGCCTACATAGTCGGGCTGCACGGGGAGCTCGCGGCTGAAACGGCGGTCGATGAGGACGAGCAGTTCCACTTTTTTAGGCCGGCCAAAGTCGATGAGTGCATCCATGGCCGAGCGTATGGTGCGGCCAGTGTGCAGCACATCATCTATGAGCACCACTGTTTTGTCTTGAATACTAAAAGGAATGTCGGTGTCGGTAGGTACCTGAATGTCGCGGCTCTGGACATCATCGCGGTAGAAGGTGATATCAAGTTTGCCGTATTCTATTTTTTTGTTTCCGGTGATCTTTTTGACCATTTGCGCGATACGATCGGACAGGAAAATGCCACGGGGCTGAATGCCGATAATCACGGTATTGGTGAAAGAAGTATGGTTTTCAACTAACTGGTGCGCCAGCCGCTGCAGGGTAATATTGAGTTGGTCATTATTGAGCAGGGTCTTCACAACGAGACGTATTTGGTATCAAAAATAAACATACGCGGCTGATTTTACGAATTAGTAAGGGAAAAATGTTTTTTGAGTCATTTTTGGGAAGGTTTAATGCGGTAATTTCGCTGCCTTGAAACTATGAAATATGAGTGAATTAAGGGTAGAAACGCAGCAAATAAATAATTTTTTTGAAAAATATGCGAGCGCGCTTGAAAACTATGATACGAAGGGGCTGGCGTTTATGTACAGTATGCCCTGCACTATGCTTTCGGACGATGCTACTGCGGTTTTTAATGATACGGTGAAGCTGGAAGGTTTTTTTAACCAGGGGATGGGTTTTTATAAGCAATTCGGGATAGCGTATGCACTGCCTGAAGTATGGAGCAAGCGGCCATATACAGATAAAATCATAAATGTGCGGGTGAACTGGCAATACCTGGATGTATTTAAAAAACCAATTTATAATTGTGATTATCATTATCTGCTTAAATTGGATAAAAATAGCCAGTGGAAGATAGTGCTGTCGGTATCGGTGAATGAGCAGGAGCGGATGGAGGAGTGGAAGAATAATGGTTAATGGTTAATGGTTAATGTTTGACTTTTTTATGGGGAATAAGAAGTTGAGTTTTTATGAGGTGTTGGTGTTAGGAGCATATGGCTACTACCTGCTGCTGGGGCTGGTGTGGTTTGGGATGAGCTTATGGGGCAGCCACCAGTTTAATGCGGAGGCGCTGTTTATAGTAGTTGCTTTTGCCACTCAATTCTATTTTAAGCACCGGCTTACTAACCTGATACTGGGTATACTGGCGTTGTTTTTCTCTATATGGATGCTGCTGGATGTCTTTTCTTCGTTTGACCTGATGGCTAAAGGGGCGCACATAGACGGGCTTAGCGGAGGACTGATGGTATTTTGCTTTGTGAGTATGATCGTGGCGGGTATACTGATATTCAGCTATACAAAGCTTAGTTTCAAAGATGTTTAGGAACTAAGAAAACAACTTTGAACTTAACTTTTAATGGGGTTTATTTACCAAAATTTATTTATCAACTTTCTTTAATTTTATCATAGTTCCTAAGCGATGGCCTTTATGAAATACCCTAAATATTTAGTTGCAACCATACCTGTACTGGTTTTGTTTCTGGCGGTGTCGTGTAAGAAGGGCCCCATGCCCAACCTGGGGACGATTAAAATAGCCACGGTTACTAAAACGGAGTCGGGAGGAAGCCGATATTATTACCACATCAGTTATGATGCTTACAATAATGTAGATTCAATCGGGATAATAGGCGGCGGGAATGATACAGGGTATTTTGACTACCTGACCTTCAATTATGTTGGATCTTCTTTTGTTAAAAAAGATTACCAGAACGGATCGGTGTTTGTGGATGCAAATACGGACGGACAGATCATAGAGGTGCAGACATTGGATACATTGATCATGACCTACAACGGCAGTGAACTTACCGAACTGGAATATAAGCTACCGATACCCGGAGGGACCAGTTGTGTCCTGGATTCGAATATATACCTATGGAATGACGGAGATCTGACAGGATATAAATATGATACCGGAGTGGTGGATAGTTATTATTATGACCTGACGAGAAGCGGCCAGATAGGCGATGCAATGAATATAGACCTTTTTTTGCAATACGGAAGATCGTATTTCTCAACGGTGCATTTGCCTGATGAATTATCTTATCGTGGAGTATGGATAGAAGAGGACCTTTATACCTTTGACAGCCAGGGCCGGATAAACCAACTGATGAAAGTGATCAATTCAGGCTCTGGCTCTCCAAACGATACTACAACGTACCTTTATACTTATTACTAGGCCTGAATAATTAATTTACCTTTATTCTGATTAAAATTATTTCATGCCGGTACGCATTCAGAGATACATTGCCATACTGTCGGTAGTATTGTTCCTTGCCAAAATGCTGGCCTGGCATCTTACCCATTCTGTGACAGTACTAACAGATGCATTGGAAAGCACAGTGAATGTTGTAGCCGGCTTCCTGGGCCTGTTCAGTATTATACTTGCCAACACACCGAGGGACAGCAACCATCCTTACGGGCATGGCAAGGCCGAGTTTTTGTCATCGGCTGTAGAAGGAACACTGATCATCATTTCCGGCATTGTGATCATTTATGAGGCTGTGCGCCACCTGATAGTGCCGCACCAATTAGAAAAACTAGATACAGGCTTACTGATAGTAGCAGCATCCGGAGGCGTGAATTTTCTTGCAGGCATGTATGCGGAAAATAAAGGCAAAAAAAGCAACTCGATGATATTGGTATCGGCGGGGAAGCACTTACAGACTGATGCATGGTCGACAGTGGCGATAATCATAGGGTTGGTATTATTGATACTTACCCATAATCGCTGGATGTGGCTGGACAGCGCTGTAGCACTTTGCTTTTCTGCGATCATCATGATAACAGGATATAAAGTTTTGCGGCGCTCTATTTCTGGTATCATGGACGAGATGGATATGGTATTGCTAAAAGAAGTAATAGACTTGCTGCAAAAAAGCAGGATGCCTGAATGGATAGACCTTCATAATATGAGAGTAATACAGTACGGGAGCATGATGCATGTGGATGCACATATGACCTTACCATGGTATTATAAAGTACTTGATGCTGAACGTGAAATACAAGCATTGGAAAAGCTGATAAAGGCGCATTTTGACAACCAGGTAGAGTTATTCATTCATATAGACGGGTGCTTGCCTTACCAGTGCAAATTATGCGCCGTACCTGATTGCCCTGAAAGACAGCATGTTTTTCAGCAGCAGTTGGCATGGACAATTGGTAATGTCTGGACAGATGCAAAGCATGGGGAAAATGATAAGGAGACCTAATCTCCGGATATTTATTTTTGGAGATATTGTTCGGCACGCGAGTTACCATTGTTGCCTCCCTGGCCATTCAAATATAAAAACGACCGCCATCCCGGATTCTGCGTTTCACCTGATACGGTAGAGTGGAGCAGTTTGAAGTCAGTGAGATCATTGCGCCTGTAAAAGAGGAATACGGCATTTGTTATCTCTTTATGGTTCATTTGGGTAAGATTGTTATACAGCCATACTTCGTATGGGAGTGAACCAGATTCATTTTCCACAGTTATCATATCATCGGGCGCACCGTACCTGATGAAAATAAATCCGCGGTCTGTTTCGTAGCCCCTTGTTCCATGTGCGCTGAAACGTTTATTTACCTCAATTATTTTTTCGGAATATTCCTTCCATGCCTGACCGGGGTCTTTTGGGTTAAGTGTTTTGAAGTAGTTATAAATGTAGTAGCGCATGTACATATCTTCCGGCTTTTTCAGAAAATTATTGATGGTTTGCGTTTGCATGGCATCGCTGACCGGAAGCAGCATTTTGAGGATAGCCATTACTTCGTTGATAGTATATTTAGCGAGAAACGTTTTATCAAGATTTACAACCGTAATGTTTTCCATCCCGGTGTCAATTTGCGGGGTTTTAGGTTTTTTCGTTTCTTGCTTTTCTTCAACCGGGTGCAGGTTCATAACTTGAAAAAAGAGGTTGCCGGATGCTAATATGGCATGTGTCTTGTTCTCGAGTGAAACGTTGAGGTAATAATTGCCGGATGTTAATGTATTCAGCGCCATATTTCCGGATACGGTTACGAGCTTTCCGGGGGATATAGTGTCTGTTTTTGTGGAAATACCAAATTGTGTATCATCCTGTTTTTTAGAAATGGAAACCTTTTGTACCAGAGGGTAATTGGATTTGGCTACCTGGTCTGTGCCATAAATTTCGGCGTAGTAATGGAGTGTTTTTTTTGTGTCGTCGAGAAAGTTTGTGCTCGCGGGTACCTGCTGGTGGCCATTTTTCAGGAATATGGTATTTGCCGGAGATTCAATAACAGTATCGAGTATCTGCAAGCCACTGAGAAAAGCAACATCCTGCGGGGCTGCTACTGTAAATGTATCGGTATAGGTGAATTTGTTTGCAGAGTCGTCTTCATCAGTGAGTGTGAATTGCATACGTATAAAGCCGGTATCAACGAAAGTGCGGCGCAACTCGCGAATATTGTGAGTCATCAGCTCGGCCATATTAGTGCTGGGTACAGTATGGAATGAGAAATGATCTTCCCTGACCAAGCCTGTGGCATTTATGAAAATAATATCGGCTTTGATCTTTGCTACAATGTTTTTTTCGGAGGTGATCCTATAATGTACGGTGTGCGGGTTTACCTGCCAGGAAGTTTCAACGTTTGGCTTTAGCAAGTTGTTATTGGCAGGATCATTAACGTAAAATACGGTATGTGAAACAACTGCATCTATAGCCATTGCCTGAAGACAGGAGAATAAGGTGAAAAAACATATGGCTATTTTGCGCATTATACCGGTGTATTTGTGCAAATATAGCCCGCAAACTTTTAAGCGGCATTGTTCCAGTTGTTAAAAAAATAAGATGGTAAAGGATTAAGGTTTGTTTTTACATTTGCGGCAATGACGATTGTTTCGGCATATTATACATTTCCGTGCATCAGCTGGTGGGGCAGCGTGATGGCTGCTGATACAGTGATATTTGATAGCTGTGCGCATTTTGAGAAAATGACATACAGAAACAAGTATCATATATCAGGTGCAAATAACAGTATTAAACTGAGTGTGCCGCTGGTGAACGGGCGCAACCAGCGTGTGCCTATGAAAGAAGTGCGCATATATAATGATACCCGCTGGCAATTACAGCATTGGCGCACACTGGTATCAGTATACAGGGGTACACCTTTTTTTGCACATTATGAAGATCGTTTGCAGCCCTTGTTCGAAACACAATTTGATTATCTTATTGAATTTAATAAAGCCACGCTGCAATGGGTGAAACAACAACTGAATATTCGATTTAAAGAACAGGAAGCGCCTGCATTTTTAAAAGAATATCCTGATGGTGTGGTTGACTTGCGGGCTATTAAACCGGTTTCGGCAAACTTTCCGAGGTATTACCAGGTATTTGAAGACAGGATTGGTTTTCAGCCGGACCTGAGTATCCTTGACCTTTTGTTTTCGGAAGGGCCGGCAGCGAAAGCTATACTTCAACAGTTGTAAACTCAAATTTGCTGCCATCGAACAGGCCTTTGTCGCTGAGTTTGAGCGAGGGTATCACCAGCAGCGCCATAAATGACAGAGTCATGAACGGGGCACGGAGCGGGGTGCCGAGCTCTTTTGCCATAATATCAAGTTTGGTATAAGCTGCAGCAACGGTATGCCCGTCGTCAGGTGACATCAAACCGGCGATAGGTAGGGGCATACCTGCAACATCGTCTTTGTTTTTAGCCACGGCAATGCCGCCTTTGAAAGCGATAAGTTTATTGACTGCTGCACAAATGCTTTCGTCATCTACACCTACGGCTATTATGTTGTGACAATCGTGGCCGACAGTGGATGCTATAGCGCCATGCGTTAGACCGAAATTTTTTATAAAAGCCAATGCTACGTTTGCATCATCCTGATACCGGTTAACTACTGCAATTTTTAAAATGTCGCGTGATGTATCGCTTACCAGGCAACCGTTTTCCACTTTTGCAGGTAATTGTAATTGGTTAGTTACAAGTTGGCCTTCAATAGCTTCGATCACCCTAATATTTGGATTGGAGATCTTTGTTTTAATTTGAAATTCGGTAACCTCTTTTTTTCGTGTATTGAAGTTATTGATCAGGGATGCGTTTATTACAGGCAGGAGTGTTTCACCTCTTTCAGCAACAAGGTTGCCATTGATATATGTTTGCAAAATATCAAAGTCGTTCAGGTTATTTACTACGATGAAATCGGCGGGATCGTTTACCCTGAGCATGCCTACAGGCAGATTGTAATGCAATACAGGGTTTACACATGCTGCACGCAGAATGCTGTACAGATCATAGCCCCGGGCAACAGAGCGCTTCACCAGCTCATTGATATGGCCGAGGACCAATGCATCAGGATGTTTATCATCGCTGCAAAACATAATCCTTTCAGGATGTAGTTTTAATAATTCGGCGAGCGCGTCATAATTTTTAGCTGCACTGCCTTCCCGGATGAGTATGTGCATACCGGCTTTTATCTTGTCGAGTGCCTCATCTAGTGTAAAACACTCATGATCGGTAGTGATGCCGATATGCCCGTTTGTTTGTCCTGCAGTTGCATAAGCGAGTGCATCGGCTCCACGCAGGCCGGGTGCATGTCCGTCAACCGGCTTACCCATGCGTAAGGCTGCGGCTATTTTTGCCATTACTTCAGGATCATGGTGCAGAACACCGGGGTAATTCATCATTTCGGATAAATACCAAATATCAGGGTTTTGCAAAAGTTGCCCTACTGCTTTCGAATTGAGTGTGGCACCTGCAGTTTCGAAATTTGTTGCGGGGACACATGATGGTGCGCCAAAGAAGAATTTGAAAGGAGATAGTTTGCTGTTGCCGATCATGTACTGCACGCCTTCCATGCCGTTTACATTGGCTATCTCATGCGGATCTGATACGGTGGCTACTGTGCCATGCACCACTGCCATGCGGGCAAATGCGGCCGGTGTGAGCATGGAACTTTCAATATGAATATGGGCATCTATAAAACCCGGAAGTATAAAATGCCCTGGTGCAGACTCTGTTTCTGTAATTGCTGTTATGATACCATTTGTTACATTGATTTCCCCCGGGAATATGCGCCGGTTGAATAGGTCTACTATATTACCTTTAATGGAATTAGGAATTGCGGATTGGGGATTGGGATCATTTCCCATAGGATTGTTTTTTTTGTTTCGATTTTTTTTGTCATTGAACCAGGTTTCCATCTCGACCCATTTCCACTTTTATGCTTATTAGATTTGCCATAAGCGAAGCACGGTTTTTCGCTTCGTTTGCGATCTCCCCGATAAATAAATTATCAACGGTTTCGTTCCATAATTCAAGCCAGCGGTCGAAGTGTTCTTTTTGCAGTGGAATCTTTTTATCTATTTCTACGTGTTTGCGGGTAGGGTTGCCTGCATAACCGGGCTGGCTAAACAGCACCATATTCCAGAAGTCATACATCAGCGGGAGGTGGTGGCTCCAATCGGAGCCGATTATTTTGTTGAATATGAAACCGATCTTTTCATCTTTCTTTACCTTGTCGTAAAAAAAATTGATGAGGACTTCGATATCCGCTTTATTAGTAATGTCGTTTTTCATGGGGTATATTTATTATCCAAAAATAGACTTTATCTGATGTGAATACGAATTTGAGACTTGATTTTTTAGAATTTGTGTACCTTTGGACTAATGAAATCTGAGGAAGGAAAAGCGGTGCGGCTGTCCCAATTGCCCACCGGAAAAAAGGCGGTAATCAAGAGCCATGATGAAAGTGATTTCCAATTAACCTTAATGGAGATGGGGTGCATTCCCGGGGAGCCTGTATGGGTGGAAATGATTGCACCTATGGGTGACCCCCTGGCTATACAGATAGCAGGCTATTATCTGAGTATCAGGAAAAAAGATGCCGATAAAATATGGGTTACGGTTTAAAAATTAAAAGTTAAAAAATTAAAAAGTAAAAATCCACTTAATTGGTATAGAACCAATTGGATCTAATAATCGTAATAAGATTTAACCGTTAAGGCACAGTATTGCAAAGATCCCGATTTCCCGAATTCAAATTTTTGATGTCTAAGCAGTATAATTAGCTCTCTTTAGCTAAATGGCGAGTAAGTATTTTTTTGCTGACTACTTTGTCGAGCAAACTTTGCCTTAATGATTGGCTTAGTGGTAAGGTATATTTTTCATTCACTATCAGTTCATCTGTGCTGATCGCAGAAATGAGATTATGATTTACGATGTATTGCTTATGAATGCGTGTGAATACTGATCCGGGCAATTGCATTTCCAGGTTTTTAAGGCTTACGAGTGTTATGTGTTTTTTGTCATTGACCGTAAAAATTTTGGAAAAATCGCCCATGCTTTCTATGTAGGCTACATCTTCAAAATGCAACTTAATGAGATCGTTAGATTCCCGGATGAAGAAATAGTCGTTGTTGGTTTGTGGCGCACGTGGTTGTTTTGTCTCAGACAAATTTTTCAAATCGAGATATTCAATGGCTTTGTTTGCGGATTTTAAAACGCGCGCTAATGATACTGGTTTGACTATATAATCGATCACGTTCAGGTCATAGCTCTCTACCGCGTATTCAGTATGGGCGCTTACGAAAATAAATACAGGAGCCTTTTTGAGGCTTTTCAACAAACCGATGCCAGATAATTCGGGCATATTTATATCGGAGAATACAATGTCTATTTCCTGCGATGTCAGTATTTGCTGTGCTTTCAGGCTGTTGTCGCAGATGGCTATGATCTCCAGTTGGGCTATTTTACTGACGAGCATTTCCATTATGTCCAGTTCCATCAGGCTATCATCAGCAATAAGGCATTTGTATTTTTTCATTGTTATAGTTGTGGGTAGGTGAAAGATAGGCAAAATAATTCAGAGGTTATGTTTTGTTATTTTAGATTTTCCGACCTGATTTGTCAATAGTTCGTTAATGATTTACCAATTTTAATATTTATTAACGTATGCTTAGGATATTATAACAAAAAAAATTAAAATAAGTTGGACAATCATAGAAATAGTTATGATTTTTTTGTAAAATTACTGTTGCAAAAATGAATGAAAAGATAATTGCTATTTTAAAATGAGTAAATCAATTTTTATAATAGTTATAGAGTAAACATTATTTATCATTTAAATTCCTCCCAAAATGAAACGTTTGTTTAGTTATTGCATGATCTTGATGTTATCGGCAATAGTAAGTGTAAAAGCTGTTGCACAGTCTGCGAACAATGGCACTGATGCTAAAAAAAATGCAAAACCTGTTTTTCACAAAGATGTAGCCTCTAATGGGCTAGAGGACTCGAGTATTATAAGTAATGATGCCGAACAATCTACAACGATCATGGAGGTTTTTCCGAACCCATCGACAGGTATGCTCACTGTTAAAACAGCATGCGCGGGCAAATTGTTCTTTTACAACCAGCGAGGTAAAGAAAAAGCGAGCTGTATAGTAAATGAGGGTGCTAATCCAATATTTTTGCAGCAGGTGCTATTTCCCGGAACATACCTTTGTAAATTTGAAGGAGTGAACGGCAGCACTGCTGAGGTAAAGGTTACTTATAAATTGTAATGTAGAAATAAGACACTAATATTATTGCACTTATACTTTGTGTATGAGTGTTTATCCCAATAAAAACGCAGAACAGGTTTCTGCGTTTTTTTATTGGGTATATTTTATGATAATTAGCTTCTGTCGACAGAATAGCTACCGGGGCCTACAAACAGAAAACCAAAAAACACGAAACAGAGTTCAATTGCGTGAGCGGCTTCAGCAATGCCATCGCCGCCATATATGTGGGAGAGCGCTGCAACAAAAAAATTGAACAGCATTAATAACGATACGAGCCTGAACCAAAGACCGAGTATACAAAACAAGCCACCCACGGTTTCTGTAAGTGCGCACATGAACCCCCAGAAAGCAGGGAAGAAATGAACATGAAGATTGCCCATGGCTGCACCAAGGTCGGCCCATTTTTCAGGATGTGTGAGTTTTGGGAGGCCGTGCACAATCATCATAGCACCAAGCCCCGCGCGCATAACAAGGAGACCGAAATTGCTGTACCTACCGAGTTGTGAGAATAGAGCCATAATGTGAAATTAAAAATCCAAAGAACAAATTCCAAATAAATTCCAAAGTGTTGGATCAGGAGATTTACTAATCTAGCTTTTTGGGTTGCCACTTCAGATCCGTGAATTTTTTTCTTTTCAGCAGGAAGTAGTCCCAAACTATACTGCGGGGATATATACCTACTTCGTTGCGGCCTTTCGAAGAGTTCATGGCAATGAATTTTTTATTCTCCTTCCTGCGACGGAACCACTTGCCCAATTCCCGGTATACATGAAAATGCGCTTTTACAATGATGAAGGTATGCTTTACATTGCCTGTGAGCAGCAGCCGGAGGCCGGCGATACCATCGAGTATAAAGCGGAAAGGGAACAACCATAAAAGGCGTGAACCTTTCTCATTTTTAAGGATGAGTATAAGGTTGTTGCGAAAATTGTAATAAAGTTTTTGAGGGCTACCATAACTGATGACGCTGCCGCCTACATGGTATACTAACGAGGCGGCTATGTATCCTATTTTATAACCGGCATTCTTTAGCCGCCAGCATAGGTCTACCTCTTCCATGTGGGCATAAAAATCATGATCGAGGCCACCTACTTTGTGGTAAAGATCGGCGCGCACCATAAGGCAGCCGCCGGAGGCCCAGAAAACTTCTATATTATCATCATATTGGTGCAGGTCTTTTTCGATATCGAAGAAAATGCGGCCACGGCAAAAGAGATAACCGTATTTATCCATGAACCCACCACCTGCGCCTGCGTATTCAAAACATTCACGATCACGCCAATAGCGGATTTTGGGTTGGCATGCAGCGAGCATATCATCACGCTCCATAGCCTGGTGCAGGGGAGGGAACCAACCGTCAGTGACCTCAAAATCGGCACTGAGCAAGATGTAGTATTTGGCTTTTATTTGTTTCAGGGCTTCGTAATATCCATTAGCAAAGCCATGATTAACAGTGATTTGTAAAGTTTTAACCGAAGGAAAGTTGGTTTGCACGTATTGCAGTGTGTCATCGGTTGATGCGTTATCGGCCAGGATAACGTCATAACCCGAATGGGCTTGTTCTACAATTTTCGGCAAAAATAATTCATGCCATTTAGTTCCATTGTAGCTCAATATTACAACGGCAGTATCCTTCTGGCATACGATCATAGCGGAGTTGTGCTACTGATTATTTATACGTAGGGTCGTAAAGAGTATTCCCCGGCACAGTTACTTTATCATTTTTTACGTATTTATGCTCATAAAGGTTGTAGCAACCTGCCCATGCAAAAATGAAAAATCCGAAAAAAGATAAAAGAAATAAAAAGCGCGATTTTGAAGGTTTACTGTATTCAATGTCGTGCGGGTTGTCTATTTCTATTTCGTTGTTATTGTGTTGGCTATCCATGAATTGTTAAAATTACCTTGGCAAAAATAATGGTAATTCCTTCAAAATCATAATATTTTTATCGTTACTTCGTTAATCCGGGGAGAAACGTCATGCGACAATATCTAAATTGGAAGACATATCTGGCTGTTGTAGCGCTGTTTATAGTGGGTGCATCACTATATTATACCAGTCAGCTTGCACAAAAACTGGCCATTGAGGAAAAGAAAAAAGTGGAAGAAGTAGCCGGTGCATTAAAGACACTCATAAAATCGGATAATGTACAGGAAACAGCTTTTGCCAGTAATATAATAGCCCAAAATACCACTATTCCACTTATTATCATGGATGATAAGGGCAAAATTACTGACTCTAAAAACATAGATACTTTAAATGCAATAAATCCTCATAAAGTAGTAGAAGAAAAGCTGGAAGAATTCAAGAAGACGCACGTTCCTATTGTTGCAGATTATGGTACAGGGAAGGAATATATATATTACGGTGAATCTTACCTGCTCACACAATTGAGGTATTTTCCTTATGTGCAGCTTGCAATCATAATCCTGTTTCTTGCAGTAGTATTATTAGCACTAAGTGCCGCAAATCGCAACCTCCAAAACCAGGTTTGGGTGGGCTTATCGAAAGAAACGGCGCATCAGTTGGGGACGCCGCTGAGCTCAATTGAGGCATGGCTTGAGCTCCTGAAGGATAATGAATCCAATCTTGATGCCGTAACGGAAATGCAGAAGGACCTTGACAGGCTGAAGCTTGTGGCCGACCGTTTTGGCAAGGTGGGCAGTGCCCCCCAGCTAGAAGAACAAAACCTGATAACCAGGCTGGAAGATATTGTGGCTTATATGCAAAGAAGGTCGCCCGCAAAGGTGAACATAACATTACATACCGCTCAAAAAGACGTACCGGTAAACATAAGCGGACCATTGTTTGACTGGGTAATGGAAAACCTGATACGCAATGCCCTAGATGCCATGGATGGCAAGGGAAAGATAGACGTAACTGTTACCAATACACCCCAGCAGGTGTGGATAGATGTGCAGGATAATGGTAAGGGTATACCTCCGCACCAGGTGAAGAATGTGTTTACTCCGGGTTTCACCACTAAAAAAAGAGGATGGGGGCTTGGACTTTCACTATCCCGGCGGATCGTTGAGAAATATCATCATGGGTCTATATTTGTGAAGCAGAGCGAGGTGGGGAAGGGGACTACGTTTCGTATTATCCTCAGGCGTTAAGACGATTGAGTAGGTATACCCAAACATTTTACTATTTACTTTTCATCCTTTTGACTTTTTGACTATCTTTGCGCTCCCTTAAAGGCGGAGGTGGCGAAACTGGTAGACGCACTACTTTGAGGTGGTAGCGCCTGTAACGGGCATGGGAGTTCGAATCTCCTCTTCCGCACCGAAGGAGACAAACAGGAATCAACCCCTGTTTGTCTCTTTTCATTTCTGCCTGTATCATGCGTCTGGCTTGCGATTAGCTCAAAAATAGAGTTTACTCTTTCGGTTCGAAATGCCTCTTTTTTCTTATCATAAGTAATTCCTTGTGGGAACACCAGTTTTTGCAGCTTTTCTTTCCTGTCAATATCGCTGGAAACCCACTCTGTAGCCAATCCTATGCATAACCCTATTGCGCCCTGTAAGGTCGCCTTTGGGTTCGAAATACCACTGCTCAATTGGGACAGTTGTTTGTTGATTACCTGTTGCTCTGAATTAAACCTTCCATAGAATTTATCGTAGGTTTCCTTGTTCATGTCTTTTGTAACATAGTAGCTTTCTTCGATGTTCTCAATTTTACCATTGACTTCCGCAAGCTGCTTTTTATAGCTTTGTTCCAACTCGAAACTTTCCTTATTTATTTCTTTCCATTTGCTCTCCATTTTTATATATAGAGGGGCTTTAAGTGCATCAGCAACCTTATAACTATCCAGTAATTCTATAAACATCTCGTGCATCGTCTTAGCACTTTTATTGCATTTGCACCCTTTAGTGCGGCATTTATAATACCACAAACCCTTTGCCTTTACCACATACCCGGTAAAAGGCTCATTACAATCACTGCAACGAATGAAAACTTTTAACGGTACTGCATCCTGCTGCTTTTTATGAGGCACTCCGTAACCTTCATTACTTTGATGGATTTCGTTGACCTTTAAAAACAGTTCTTTGGAAATAAGTTTCTCATGTGTGCTTTCAACTATTTGCCCTTCCAGCATATTATGGCAAAGCATTCCACAGTAAAAGGGATTCTTTAACAGCTTGGTGAGATGGTGTTTGTTCAGGCTAACGCCCATGCTTCTTAATTTCTCTAAGATAGCTTCGTTTTTCATGCCTTCACTTTTCCATACAAAGGCTTTCTTTATCTTTTTGCCAACACTGTTTACTTCAATTGTTCTTGTGCCGTTAATTTTAATTACGTCATAACCTATCGGCGGTTTGGCAACCCAAATACCTCTTTTAAACTTCTCTTTCATACCGGCTATTGACCGCTGTTTTCTTAGCTCATTGTCGTATTGCGAGAAGATAAATTGTATTGACTGCTGTAATACCCCGCTTGGATTTGATGTATCGGAAGGTTGCGTTACTGCATATACCTGCACCCCATACTTTTCTCTCAGTTCTTGTGCAAGCTTTATAGCCCCACCACCCGTCCGGCTAAAGCGATCAAGCATGTAAACAAGAATATGAGAAACCTTCCCCTTATTCTTTTTTATAAAGTCCAGCATTCGCTGAAATTCTTTGCGCCCATCAGTCTTGGCACTTTCATAAGTACCACCGAAGTATGCCTCAACCTTTATATTGCTGCGTAGAGCATATTCGTCTATAATTCTACGCTGAATGTCCAAAGATAGGTTGGTATCTGCCTGCTCCTTGCTGGATACCCGTGTATAAACTACCGCTGTATTTACACCTGATGTCCGTGGAGCAATGCGATTATCCTTAGCGAAATGTGCAAAAGTTGATAGTTGTGTCATGCTGCTCTTTTTTGAATTTTTTCTTGCTCATACGAAGATACAACATGTTGATTATCAATGTGACGTATCTTATGTGAAGCATTCCCTAAAAGTATGGTTGCCAGTATATCAAGACTTTCTAATACCGCCATTGCTTCCACATCATTGTAATGCTCGCAGCCTTTAAATGAACGTAACCAATCAGGCGTATTTTCTTTGGGAGCATTGATGTTTAACGCTATTACTTTCGACTTTATATTCTCATATTCCATTTCCAATTTGCCTTCTTCTTTTCTCCTTTCAATTTTCATATTTCCATTTTTTAAGCAAACCTAAAATGATCTACTTTCCCGGTTTATGTGGAGTTGTTCCGAGTTGCTCTTAACAATTCCGAGTTGCTCTCAATAATTCTTATCGCAAAAAGCTACAATGACCGAAAAACCTACGTTCCGAAAATGGGTACTAATTCCTTTGTTTTCCTTATTCCGGTACAAAGCTACATT